>Ga0265294_10000553_pt1 | contig 49972 bp, 39 predicted proteins | sample MunlanPumphouse3_FD_192504 | JGI IMG/M metagenome (GOLD analysis project Ga0265294, IMG submission 192504) | Groundwater microbial communities from a municipal landfill in Southern Ontario, Canada - Pumphouse #3 | ecosystem: Environmental > Aquatic > Deep subsurface > Groundwater | place...
GTGTCACTGTCATACACCATAAACCAGGGCGCTCTGCTGAAACGTGAATTAATCTTGCTTTCCGGGGTGTTTCCCTCTGAGCTGATGATAATTTTCATTTTTTTTGACTCCTTTATAAGAATTACTCATATAGTGGATTGGTTGTCCGCTGTTTCTGGAAATGCAGCAGCAGACAAAGGATGAACTTTGCGGTCTGGTGTACTGGTCTTCATTCAACCATTTGATCAGTACATCCTCAACTTCGCCTATATACCCCCAGTACACCCGGATCCCATCTGCTGTCAGGGCTTCCTCAAACCGATTATGGATGCCGCCGCACAGCACGCATTCAATATGATTAGCCTTGAGCCAGCCAATCGTGTGCAGAGGGGAGGCGTGATCCGACCTGTATTTTTTTGATTCCAATATGCGGGCGGTTGTTGTGTCTGCCGTTACGAAATAAAATTCCCGCGCCTGCCCGAACCGTGGCATCACACGAGTTTCGTAGCAGGGGATGGCAATCCGAATCAGATCAGTGGTATGTTCCTGTTTCATATCTGACTATACTTCAAAATCTGTGCCAATGAATTATAAATAAATAAAAAATTAAAACAAGGCTGTTATTTCAGACAGATGGCTGAATGGTTTCGGCAGAATGGGCAGGGAAGCAGGGAAAAACTGATTGTTGCAAATGCATCAAGTTTAAGGGAATTATTAAATTAACATATTTAAATTAAAGATAAAAAGTATGCATGTTGCAGTTGTGTTTCATTAAGCAACACTATGCAACAGAAAACAATTGAAAATTAAGTTATATCGAGGTCTTTTATCCATCGCCACAATGTTGTCCGGTTAATTCCCAGGGCGGCAGCGGCCCGGGAGCGGTTATCGTCATACTTACGGAGGATGTCCTGCAATTGAGCTTTGGACGGTCGCTGCCGGCCGACCGTTATCGCAGGGGGCGGCGATGTGGGGCGGGTCGATGGCAAATCTTCGATTCCCATGATATTGCCGCGGCAGAGGATAACCGCACGTTCAACCATATTAAGCAGTTCTCTGATATTTCCCGGATAGGAATGGCTGAGCAGATAAGCCATCGCCTCTGAAGAAAACCCTCTGATTTTTTTGGCGTACTTGCTGGTGTATCGTTCCAGCGCCATGTCAAGAAGAAGGGGAATATCTTCGGGACGGTCAACTAACGGCGGAATTTTTAACGTAATGACATTGATTCGGAAAAACAGATCCCGGCGGAAGCTGCCTTCGCTGACCATCTGTTCGAGATCCCGGTGAGTAGCCGCTAAAAATCGGACATCGGCCCGTCTCGGGCGTTTTGCGCCAAGCGGTTGATATTCATGGTTTTCGATGACCCTGAGCAGCTTGACCTGCAGGGGCAGGGGAAGGTCGCCGATTTCATCGAGAAACAGGGTGCCACCTTCGGCCTGTTCAAGACGTCCCGGACGGTCCTCGACAGATCCGGTATAGGCGCCGCGTTTGGCTCCGAATATTTCGGCTTCCAGGAGCGGCTCCGGAAGCGCCCCGCAGTTGATGATGACCAGAGGTTTGTGTTGTCTGGGACTCAGATCGTGAATGGCCCGGGTAAAAAGTTCTTTTCCCGTGCCGCTGTCTCCCTGAAACAGGACGGTAACGTCACTGGCCGCCACATCCGGAAGAATGTCAAACAGCCGTTGCATGACAGGGTTCCGGCTTGTCAGGTTATGGAAGGTGTATTTTGCTTTGACTTCCTGTGCCAGCGCATGAAGCTGGGACAGGTCCCGAAACGTTTCAACCCCGCCGACAGGGTTTCCATCCGGATCCCTCAAAACAGAAGCACTGACGGAAATGGGGATTTCCCGGTTGTGCCGGTCCAGGACATCCACTTCCCGATTGGTCACATTCTGTCCGGTTTTCAGGGCTTCCTTCAGCGGGCAGTCCGTAAAGCAGATATTCGTCCGGAAAATTTCGCAGCATCGCTGGCCAATTGCCTCATCTCTGGTAAAACCGGTGATTTCCTCAGCCGCCCGGTTAAACCAGGTAATTTGCATATCCCGGTTAACGGTAAATACACCGTCGGCCACACTGTCCAAAATCGTGGCCAGGTGTTCAAGATGGGTGCAAGGCGTTTCATTCATCCTACACCATAAACTGTTTTATTTCGGGATGCAAGCGGGTTTGGACAGGAAAGGGGTTAAAGGGGAAAGGGAATAGGACTGAGTGCTGAGGACTGAGTTAAAAGGCTCGGCCCTCTGGCCTCTGTCTTCTGCCCTCAGCCCTTTTTTCTATTGACATTTATGGACACCGCAAGCTATATGAGCAGGCTTGTCAAAAACAGGCGTTAATGAGAATAGGAGAAATTTATGGAGATAACCGTCAAGGACGCGGCACGTCTGTTGAATGTGTCTGAAAAATCCATTTACCGGTGGATAAAGCAGGGTAAATTGCCTGCATTTAAGCTTAACGAGCAGTATCGGTTTAACCGGACCGAACTGCTGGAATGGGCAACCGCAGGCAAACTGAATGTATCGCCCGATATTTTTCGTGAGCCGGATGGCACGACCGACCCAATGCCGACGATTGAAGAAGCCCTCCAGGCCGGAGGCATTTATTACCGTATTGAAGGCTGTGACAAGGAACGTGTCCTTCGCGCCGTGGTAGAGCATATGCGGCTTCCGGATGAAGTGGATCGGGAGTTTCTCCTGCAGGTGCTTCTGGCCCGGGAAGAGCTGGGTTCAACCAGCATTGGAGACGGTATCGCGATTCCGCACGTGAGAAATCCTGTCGTGCTTCATGTCCCCCGTCCCAGTATGACCCTGTGTTTTCTCGAAACGCCGATCGAATTCGGGGCAATTGACGGAAAACCGGTTCATGCGCTGTTTACGCTGGTAAGTCCCACGATCCGTGGGCATCTTCACATGCTGTCCCGGCTGAGTTTTGCTCTCAGGCAGGACCGGTTTCTTGATGTCATCCGGCGTCAGGCGGTTCGGGAAGATATTTTAGGCGAGGTTCGCCGTATTGAAAATGGTCTGGAAAACAGTAACATCGAAAAAGGTGAGGATAAATAGCGTCTTATGATCGTTCTGCTTTCAGGTGTAATCATTATCGCGGCAGGCGGGCTTGCCGCTCTGGTGACCAGCCGGTCCGCCCGCCTGTCGACCGCACTGGGGGTCGGTGGCCTGTGTATCGGCAGTCTCGTCGGTCTGGTCCCGTCGGTTACCGTTCTTTTAAACGGGTCCCGGCTGTCGCTTCATCTGCCGTGGCATTTCCCCGGGGGATCTTTTTTCGTGGAAATCGATCCGCTGTCCGCGTTTTTTTTGATTCCTGTTTTTGTGGTATCTGCCCTGACCGCCATTTACGGTTCAGGCTATCTTCAGCATTATCGACAGACGCATTCACTCGGGGTGCACTGGTTTTTTTTCAATATACTGGCAGCCGGTATGGTCATGGTGACAGTGGCCAGAAACGGATTGTTGTTTCTGATATCCTGGGAAGTCATGTCTCTGGCACCTTTTTTCCTGGTCACATTTCTCAGCGACAAATCAAAAGTCCGTCATGCGGGCTGGGTATATCTGGTGGCAACACATCTGGGCGCGGTTTTTCTGCTGGTGTTTTTTCTGCTGATGGGCATGGATTCCGGAAGTATGGATTTTGACCATTTCAACCCGGCCGGATACGCTCACCCGAGCCTGCTGTTTTTGCTGGCCGTTGTCGGATTCGGCTCCAAAGCAGGATTCATACCCTTTCATGTCTGGCTGCCCGAAGCCCATCCGGCCGCGCCGAGCCATGTATCGGCACTCATGTCCGGGGTGATGATTAAAATGGGGATTTACGGCCTGTTCAGGACGCTGATTCTGCTGAAGACATTGCCGGCCTGGTGGGGATATAGCTTTATCGGCATCGGCCTGGTCTCTGGAATTGTCGGGGTAATGTTCGCCCTGGCTCAGCATGACTTAAAACGGCTGCTGGCGTATCACAGTGTTGAAAATATCGGGATCATCGCCCTTGGAATGGGAGTCGGGATGCTGGGACTGACCTGGGATATTCCCGTACTGGTTGTTCTGGGAGGAGGCGGGGCCCTGTTTCATGTCCTGAACCACTCGCTTTTTAAGAGCCTGCTTTTTCTTGGCGCCGGATCTGTTCAACACGCCGTGGGAACACTGGAGATTGAACACATGGGCGGCCTTCTCAAGCGGATGCCGGTGACCGGACTGACATTTCTGGTCGGTGCGGTAGCCATATGCGCATTACCGCCTCTGAACGGGTTTGTCAGTGAATTTCTTATTTACCGGGGATCGATTTACGGCAGTCTGTTGCTGGACGGCTCACGGGTGGGGTGTATGCCGCTGGTGGTTGCCGGTCTTGCGCTGATCGGCGGACTTGCCGCAATATGTTTTACCAAGGCATTCAGTATTGTTTTTCTGGGGTCAGAACGCAGCGGGCAGGCCACGTCCGCCCGTGAAGCCCCGCTGACCATGAGGGTGCCCATGTTGATCTTGTCCGGGTTGTGTCTGCTTTGCGGGCTTTTCGGTGCCTGGATTTTAAAAGCGATGGCGCCGGTTCTGAATATTCTCATGCACCGGCCAGCGGATACAATACCGGCCGGACTTATCGAAGCAGCAGATTCTCTGGGAACGGTAACATGGGCCTTTGCCGGTTTGATTTTTGCTTTGCTTTGCCTGATATGCCTTCGCAAGAGACTGATGTCAAAACACCCTGTGCGCGAAGGGGTGACCTGGGACTGCGGATATATCCGCCCCACGCCGCGGATGCAGTATACGGCTTCGTCTTTTGTTCAACCGGTGACAGTTTTTTTCCGTGGGGTGTTACAGACCCGGAATGCAGTGTCCCCGCCGGAGGGACTGTTTCCGCAGAATGTTTCTCTGGCGACCGAGACCCCGGATGTGTTTGAAACGAAATTCTACGCCCCGCTGTTTAACGGGACCGAACGGTTATTGTCCGGATTGCGGTGGATTCAGCAGGGACGGGTCCAGCTGTATATCGCTTATATTGTAATCACTTTGATTGTTCTTCTGATATGGAAAGTGAGATGATGATTATGTCTCATTCAGCCGTTTGGCCGGTGATTCCGGCGATAATTCTGGCGCCGCTTCTTCCGGGCGTTATCAACCGTATCAAGGCATTTTTGTCCGGCCGCCGGGGGGCGCCCTGGCTCCAGCCCTATTTTGACCTCTGGAAGCTGATGCATAAAGGTGCGGTATACAGCCGTACGACGACCTGGGTATTTCGGGCCGGTCCGCTGGTCAGTCTGGGAGCGGTTGTTATGGCGGCCATGATAACGCCGATGGGCAATGCGCCTTCGGTGGTCTCCTTTCCCTGTGATTTTATTCTGCTGGCGTATCTGCTGGGACTCGGCCGCTTTTTCACCATCATTGCCGCTCTGGATACGGGATCGAGTTTCGAGGGCATGGGATCCAGCCGGGAGGCCTACTTCTCTGCGCTGGCTGAACCGGCGTTGCTGCTGGCGCTGACCGCTGTTGCCCGGCAGACGGGAAGCAATTCCCTGTCCGGAATGTATCAGGTGCTGTCCACCAGTACCTGGGCGCTGACATCGCCGGGAATCCTGCTGGTGTTTATCGCGATGTTTATCGTATTTCTGGCTGAAAATGCGCGTATTCCGGTCGATGACCCCACCACTCATCTGGAATTGACCATGATCCATGAGGTCATGGTTCTGGATCACGGGGGATTTGATTTTGCCTGTATTACTTATGGCGCCGTCCTGAAGATGTGGATTCTCGGTCAGTTGCTGATTGGCATCATCGTGCCGGTGAATGTCGGCAGCGTGTGGGTGAATCAGATAATATTCACAGCCGTTTTGCTGGCCGGACTGGGCATTTCAGTGGCGCTGATCGAGTTTTCCATGGCACGGCTCAGACTGCTTCGGGTGCCCCAACTGCTGGTGGCGGCCGGGATTTTCTCCGTGCTGGCTTTTATTCTGGAATTGAGGTGAACCATGAACAACTGGATTGAGTTGCTGATTTTGCTGCTGATCCTGACCAACTTCGTAATGCTGGGCTCAAGCCGTCTGGCCGTCTGTATCCGGACGGTTGCCATACAGGGAATCCTGCTGGGTATATTGCCACTGATGATCGACTGGCCGGAGCTTGCCCTTCGAACGACGGTGGTATCGGCCGGTGCCCTGATACTCAAAGGGATGATATTTCCCTGGCTGTTGTTCCGGGCCCTGCGTCAGGCCGGTATCCGTCGGGAGGTTGAACCGTTTGTCGGCTATGTTCCTTCTCTGTTCATCGGCTTGCTGGGGCTGGTGGCTTCCCTGTATATCGGCACCAACCTTCATTTTCCGGTTCAGGGTGCAGTTGCCGATGTCATCCCGTTGTCGTTGTTTTTCATTCTGGCCGGCCTGTTTCTGCTGACCACGCGGAAAAAGGCCCTGAGCATGGTCATGGGATATCTGGTTCTGGAAAACGGGATTTACGCGTTCGGCTCCGTCGTGTTGAATAAAGTTCCGGCCATCGTGGAGATGGGCGTCCTGCTCGATGCCCTGGTAGCCGTCTTTATCATGGGCATCGCCACCTACCACATCAACCGTGAGTTTGATCACATCGATGTGAATAAGCTGGACAATTTGAAGGGGTAAAAAAGGACTGAGGAATGAGTGCTGAGGACTGAGTTAAAAAAAAGCGCCGAATTTTCCTCTTTTCTCTTAACAGATAACTATTAACATAACAGATAACTGGTAACTAAATATGGATAATACCGGGCATTTACTCTGGATCATCCTGGCTGTTCCGGTGGCGTTTGCCGGGATTTGCCGGATCTTCCGATCGCCACGAAGCATATTATCGTTCATGTGTGCGGGTGTTTTTGCGGAGACGGCTCTGGTTCTGGCAGCGGCCGGGTATACGTTTTATAACGGAACCCTGTCTTCGATCGGGCAATGGTTTTATATTGATTCGCTGTCTGCGTTTCACCTTCTGGTCATGATGCTGGTATTCTGCATGAGTACCGTTTACGGGTGTCATTATTTTGATGAAAAAATAGACGAGGGCGTGTTTACGACCCGTCTGGCCAGGCGATACGCAAGCCTGTGGTTTGCGTCTCTGGCAGCCATGAGCCTGGTGCTGGTTTCCAACAATCTGGGACTGATGTGGGTCGGAATGGAGACGACCACACTGGTGACCGCATTTCTGATTTGCGTATATTCCAATAAAACGGCTGTGGAAGCCATGTGGAAGTACCTGATCATCTGTTCGGTCGGAATCGCTTTTGCGTTCATGGGCACCCTGCTGGTAGCCGCTTCGGCGCATACGCTTGAGATCCAACTGGGGGAGGCCCTGTTGTGGACAAAGCTGGTGACAGTCGCCGGCGGACTGAATCCGGCGCTGGTAAAAGCAGGCTTTGTGTTTATCCTCGTAGGATACGGGACAAAGGCAGGTCTGGCACCCATGCATACATGGCTTCCCGATGCCCACAGTCAGGCCCCGGCTCCGGTATCGGCCATTTTTTCGGGATTTATGCTCAATGCCGCGCTTTACTGTATCATGCGCTATATTCCATTGGTTGATCAGGTTTCAGGTGCATCGAATTTCAGCCGTGAGCTTCTGGTTCTGTTCGGTATCGGCACGATTATTATTTCAGCCGCGTTTATTCTTTCCCAGCATGATTTGAAGCGGCTTCTGGCCTATCACAGCGTGGAGCATCTGGGCATTATCACGCTGGGCCTGGGCCTGGGGCCGGCGGGGATCTTTGCTGCCTTGTTTCATACGCTCAATCATTCGGTGTGCAAATCACTTGGATTTTTCTGCGCGGGCCGGTTAGGCCAGATTTACGGCACATATGACATGAGAGAGATTTCCGGGTCCGTACACCTTGCGCCCTTATGGGGTGGAGGACTTATGGGCAGTCTCATCGCGCTGATCGGTGTTGCACCTTTTGCGCTGTTCATGAGCGAGTTTTTGATTGTCAAAGCCGCTTTGGAGACGAATACGATCTGGGCGATGGTGCTTTTTCTGATCGGCAGCAGTGTGGTATTCATAGGCGCATTGAAGCATGCCATTCCCATTGCCTGGGGCGAATCTCCGGCAGTCCATGCCTCTTCCGGGCAAAGCACTTTTTTCGAGAAGGGACTTGTGACCGGAGCCCTGGCCCTGCTGCTGGTGCTGGGGGTGTGGATGCCGGATATGCTCAGTGAGATGCTGAGTCGGGCGGCCGATATAGTTGGAGGGCAAAATTGATTGAAAATAGCGTTTTGACCGTTTGTAATTGCATCCGTGCGGGTATCGGTGAGATTCCCCTGGTGGATAATCATGCATTCAGAAAAGGCGTCATCGATACCCTGTCGGCAGGAAGCCGGATTTTCGGCCTGTTTGCCAGTCCGGTTGGACAGAAGATGCGTTTGTTTGCGGTTCTCGGCCATGGAGGAACCAGCCGGATAAATATTATTTCGAGTACTGTGGGGGACGCATTTCCGTCATTGACGCCCGATTGCCCGCAGGCCGAACGCTTTGAACGTGAAATCGCCGAACAGTGGAGCATCCGGCCCGTGGGACATCCCTGGTTGAAACCGATCCGTTTTCACCACTCCTATGGCAGCCCGGTGGACATTTGGGAGCATTTGCCCGGTGACTGGATTCTGCCCGGCGTGATTGACGGCATCAAGGTCGGGGGCGATGAAATGCATGAGGTGGCGGTCGGACCCGTCCATGCCGGCATTATTGAACCGGGTCATTTCCGCTTTCAATGCTACGGTGAACACGTCTATCATATGGAGATTTGTCTGGGATATCAGCACCGGGGCATTGAACAGGCACTTATAGGCGGACCCGATCCGCGGACCGTCGGGTTCATGGAAACGCTGGCAGGCGATACATCCATCGGTCATGCCACTGCCGGGTGTCAGGCGATGGAGGCGTTGTCCGGCGTCAGTGTTCCGCCCAGAGCCCATGCCCTTCGCGGTATAGCGCTCGAGCTGGAACGTATTGCCAACCATACCGGAGACTTGGGGGCGATGGCGGGTGATGTGGGATATCTGCCGACAGCCGCCTGTTGCGGGAAGCTGCGGGGGGATTTTCTCAATTTGACCGCTGTCATATGCGGTAACCGATTCGGGCGGAGACTGGTCAGACCGGGCGGAGTGGCCTTTGATATTTCCCGTGACACCGCTATGCAGCTGGTTGAACGTCTTGAAAAAATATTTAGGCAGGTTAAGTCTGCCGTTGGCCTGCTCTGGGAAACACCCTCGGTGCTGGCCCGTTTTGAAGAAACCGGCAAGATTACCAGAAACCTGTGCCTGGATCTGGGCCTTGTGGGGCCGGTGGCCCGAGCCTGCGGGGTTGACCGGGATGCCCGGTTTGAATTTCCATCCGGGGTTTACCGGATGTCCCATATTCCGGTGGCGACCTGCTATACAGGAGATGTGTTTGCCCGTGCCTATGTCCGCTGGCTTGAAATTCAGCGGTCCGTGGTGTTTATCAAAGAGCAGCTGCGAACCCTGCCGACAGGTCCGATCATGATTGAAACCGGGCAGCTTGCTCCGGACAGCATTGCCGTATCGGTGGTGGAAGGATGGCGGGGTGAAATCTGTCATGTGGCACTGACGGATCGGCAGGGGCGATTTTTGCGTTACAAGGTGGTGGATCCCTCCTTTCATAACTGGATGGGACTCCAGATGGCCATGCGAAATCAGCAGATATCCGACTTTCCCATCTGTAACAAAAGTTTCAACCTGTCCTATTGCGGGCATGATCTATAGGGCGCAGCGAAAAGTGCCGGGGGCTGAGTGCTGAGGACGGAGTGGCCAGGGGTCAGAAGTCGGAAGTCAGAAGTCAATGTGTTTCCCATTTTTCACACCCTGTACCATTTGTCATATAACCCATAACAGATAACAAACAACGGATAACCATATGTTAAAGGCATTAAAAACGCGGATTCAGCAGGGGTATCATACCATGGCCTATCCGGACGGTCCGGCGCCGGAACTGCCGGAACGATTTGCCGGTATGCCGACTGTCGATTCATCGAAGTGTCCGGAAGACTGTACCTCCTGCATGAGTGACTGCCCCTGCGGGGCGGTTTTCCGGGATACCGTATCCGGGCAAATCCGGATCGATACGGGGCGGTGTATATTCTGCGGGATTTGTGAGACGGCATGCCCGAACAGTGCCATTCGCTTCACCCGGGGATTTCAGCTTGCCGCCTGTCGCAGGGAAGACCTGATCGTCGGGCATGAAGCACGGGTTGCAAAGGCATTCCATGAGCTGTCGCACAAAATTTTCGGCAGATCCCTGAAACTCAGGCAGGTCAGTGCCGGAGGCTGCAATGCCTGTGAGGCCGACACCAATGTGCTCAATACCCTGGTGTGGGACATCGCCCGCTTCGGCATACAGTTTGTGGCATCCCCCCGTCATGCCGATGGCCTGCTGGTTACCGGTCCGGTTTCGGGACATATGAAGGCCGCTCTGGAAAAAACGTATCATGCCGTACCGGAGCCGAAGATTGTGATCGCCGTTGGCGCCTGTGCGATTTCCGGTGGGTTATACCGCGATATGCCAGAGGTGAACAACGGCGTATCCGGTGTAATTCCGGTGGATCTCTTCGTGCCGGGATGTCCCCCCCATCCATTGACCATCCTGGACGGACTTTTACGGTTTCTGGGGAAGGGTGCGGCCAAAAACAGTCATGAGTCGTGAGTCGGCAGGTTGAGTCCTCTTTTTCCCGGACCTCCGATTTCTGATCTCTGGCCTCTGATCTCCGCCACGCTTAACTCAGTCCACAGCACTCAGAACTCAGTTCTGTCCTCTGATCTCTGCTCTTTGACCTCTGTCTTTTGTCCTCGGGTCTCCGACTTCTGATTTCTGGTTTTTTTCATATTTTCAACCGGTTCGTTTTGTGGTATCTGAAAATTCATGAAAACATCATCGGTAAAGCCATGGAATAAACTGGGGGTTTCCAAAAGAGAGTACCTTACGGCAAAACCTTGGAAAGAATATGGTATGACCCGGACACGGTTCGAGACATTTATTTTGAGCCTTCAGCAGGATATTATTACGGATGCAAAACTCAGGAAAGAATCGGATGCGGTGCGGGAGAAACTGTTCGGCCAGACCCGGGAATGATGCCACACAGTCGATTCCGCCATTACAGGTATGTTATTTCAGACCATTTTCGACTCTTTTCAACTTCGACGATATCGTGTTCATCCGGAAATAAGGTGCGCCAGCATGAAAGAAATTATTCTTATCAATATATCCGGATCAGATAAACCGGGGTTGACATCAGCTATAACCGGAATTCTTGCCCGGCACAGTGTAAATATTCTGGATATTGGCCAGGCGGTTATTCATGACACCCTTTCGCTGGGAATTCTGGTCGAGATTCCCAAAACCGGTGAACCCTCTCCGGTGTTGAAGGACGTTCTCTTCTGCGCCCACGAACTCGGGGTTCATACCGATTTTACGCCTGTTGGCGAGCAGTCTTACAACCAATGGGTCGGCGCTCAGGGAAAACCGCGGTATATCATCACGCTGCTGGCCCGGAAGATCACCCCGGATCAGATTTCCAGGGTCACCGCCATCCTGGCCCGTCACAAACTCAATATTCATCAGATCAACAGACTGTCCGGCCGGATTCCGCTGGGCAGTCAACATTCAAGCCAGAAAGCCTGCGTCGAGTTTTCACTTCGGGGCGAGCCCCGCGATTCAGATCTTTTGCGCAGAGACCTGTTTCAGCTTACGGAAACATTGGAGGTTGATTTCGCTTTCCAGAAAGACAGTGTGTTCCGTCGAAACTGCCGCCTGGTTGCCTTTGATATGGATTCGACTCTCATTGAGTCTGAAGTGATCGATGAACTTGCCAAAGCGGCCGGCGTCGGGGAACAGGTGGCAACCGTTACCGAACAGGCCATGAGGGGGGAAATCGATTTTAAAATGAGTCTCAGGCGGCGTGTTGCATTGCTCAACGGACTGGATGAGTCCGTACTTCAGGCGATTGCAATGGGGCTGAAACTGACCGAAGGGGCTGAAAAGCTCATATCGACGCTTACGGCCATCGGCTATAAAACGGCTATCCTGTCAGGTGGTTTTACCTATTTTGGCCGCTTCCTCCAGAAAAGACTCGATATCGACTACCTGTTTGCCAATGAACTGGATATTGTCGATGGCAAACTGACCGGAAACCTGAGAGGGCAGATTGTTGACGGGCAGAGAAAGGCCGATCTGCTTAAAGAAATCGCGAAAAAGGAACATATCCGTCTGGAGCAGGTCATCGCCGTGGGTGACGGAGCAAATGATCTTCCCATGTTAAGCGCTGCCGGGCTTGGAATCGCGTTCAGGGCAAAACCGATTGTGAAAGAATCCGCAAAACAGTCCATTTCCACGCTGGGTCTCGACGGAATTCTGTATCTGCTCGGGTTCAGCGACAGGGAGACGTTTTTAACGCAACCCCCTTCGTTGCATAAATAAAATGGTGATTTTAATAAAAGTGAACCTCATTGGGTATGCAACGTTGGGGGAAAATACAGGAGTTGATCCCCATGTTTGATGTAAATAAAAATGATATTCTGACCCGAGCGATACGCTATAATCTGATCCGGGGCGGCAGACTTGTCTATATCGATGTCCACGAGACGCTGTACGGGACATTGGCAGGCCGTTTTGTCGCTGTCCCCAACCTTGTCAATATTGTAGCAAAATCGCAGTATCAGGGAACCGGCGATACGGAAGAAGCAGCGCTGAATGACTGCTTGGGTAAAATCAGAGACGTTCAGATTCAGGATCTGTTTCCGGAAAGATCGCCCATGGCTGAAGGCGGTAAGCAGTAGGCAGCCGATAGGGGCCAGAGGTCAGAGGCCAGAAGTCAGAAGTCAGTAAATCAGAGGTCAGTAAGCGGCAAACCGTAATCAATATGGGGGGAAAAACCTCATTTTTGAATGCTTACGGCTCTATTAACCCAACAAGTTCAACAAATCCGATCAACCCGATCAACCCGATCAACCCGACAAATTCGAAATAGGTTGACACATTACCGACTGTTATACCAGAATTAAATGGGTACCCGTTTTCGGGTCGACAATTCCTGCCAATCTATAACCTGAGGTGCTTATGATTTCCGCAGATCAATTGAAAAAATTCAGTATATTTTCAGATTTACATCCTGCGCAGCTGGAGAGGATCGCAGGACAGTGCCGTCTGATGGATATGGCGCCGGGAGAACCTGTTGTGCGCCAGGATGATTCGGCTTTGAATCTGTATGGTTTGATTCGGGGAGAAGTACAGTTGAGTCTTACGTTCACGTATCGCGTATTGAAGGCTGATATTAAATCGAAGAAGGGTGAACTGGACCGGCTTCAAATCCGGGAAAAACAGGTCGTGGTCGATGTCGTCGGGCCGGGAGAGGTGTTCGGGTGGTCCTCCATGCTTGAGTTCGGCCGGCAAACGGCTACGATTACCTGCTCTCAAGCCGGTCAGGCTTTTTGCATTTCGGCCGATATCCTCAAAGAGATGTGCCGTCAGGAACCCAAAATGGGTTATGAGCTGATGAGCAAGCTTTTGCGGGTCGTCTCGGATCGTCTTCGCAATCGCACGGAAAAACTGGTGGAGATATGGGGAGAATCATTTGAAATCGACGATGTTTAATTTGCAGGCGGTCAAGGAAAAAAGTTTTTATATGTTGTTCAGCTTGAATTCCACTGACTGATGCGAATACGGACAGACGAATGCCAGGGAAATTGCCATCAGTTTCATTCCTTCTGCGTTTTTGTTGCCTTTTCCATATTTCGGGTCCCCCAGAACGGGAAATCCGATCATATCAAAATGCCGGCGTATCTGGTGAAGTCGACCGGTCATGATTCTTACCCTGACAGTGGAGCGGTCATGCACCGGATCATAGTCCACACATTCAAATTCGGTAACCGCCTGCCGGCCATCCAGCGGCCGGTCTATGGTCCCTGACGGATGATTTTCGGCCAGATTGCCGGGGACAATTATCTGATAATGCTTTTTGACCAGCTGTTTTTGAAACAGTCCGGATAATTTTGCCGCGGCATCTCTGCTATGGGCTATCAGGACCAGCCCTGAAGCTTCCCGGTCCAGCCGGTGAATCGGAAAGACCTTTCGTTTATAATTCAATTGTATTTCAGCCCGGCGAATCAGACAGCAGTGGTCGCCGAACAAGGTCCCCTGTGTCAGAAGCCCGGCCGGCTTGAACCAGACGCTGTAGTTGCGTTGATCGCTGATACACTCCGGCACCGGGGGTGAGATGGCCAGCAGTGCTTCATCATAATACAGCCCAAGGCGGTCACCTTTTTTGGGAATTGCGGAGGCCCGTCTCAGCCGCTGCTGCTTTCCGGCAGTATGTTTCAACCACACCGCTCCGCAGGTCATAGCGGTTTTAATGCGCTGTCTGGAGATTCCGCTGTGCCGGGAAAGAATCTCACAGGCCGTCAGCAAATTATCGGGTCCGATCGGGATGGTCAGTGTCAGTTTTTTCATAAGCAGCTCGGTTCATGCGAAAATCAGTAACGGTTGATCACACGGATACCTGTCGGCAGAAATAATACCAGCTTGTCCCGGGTTTGGGAAGGCATAATAACAGTCAGGCGTCGGGAGTTATCCGATCAAGTTTAATTCTTTTCAAGGAGGTATTATGCCGGATGTAAAAAAAATTACGTTTATCGTTACGCATTCAGATGATGATCCCGAACTGGCCACGATTCCGTTTATGCTGGCTACCGGCAGCATGGCCATGGGGATTCAGCCGGTTGTGATGCTTCAGAGTAAGGGGGTGATGATTGCGCTCAGGGGGTTTGCCAGCCACATTCATTTTGAAAAAGCCAATCCGCTCAAGGATCTGGTTGATGTGTATATCGAGGCCGGTTTTAAACTGCTGGTATGCTCCCCTTGCATGGAAAAGCGAAAAATGAAGCAGGATGATTTGATAGACGGTGCGCTTGTCGTTGGTGCGGCCAGAATGATCGAGGAAATCAGCGGCAGTGATCAGGTGCTCCGGTATTGACCTGGCGGCCAGGGGCCAGAAAAGAGCAGAAGAAGAATCCGGGAAGAGAAAACCGATGTCAGGCCTCTGAGCGTGGCTGAATATCCAGACCGATTGAATCAGAGGTGGGAGGAGGGCATGCCGGAGGCCATTAAGGCGTCTCCGGTATGCCCCCAGGAGAATTAATCATGACATAGGCTATTGGTGAGGGGGAATAATAGTAACACCGGCTAAAACAGAACCGATGGCACTATTTTACTATCAGATTGTTTGATGGTTTGTCACAAATTAACTCCCGTCGAAGAGTGCTTTTAAAAGCTGTTGAAAGGCTTGATTTTAAGCTTTGGTTATCATCTGTATGATATAGTATATCAGCATAAACTGTGCCAACCAGCCAAATAAAATTGAATAGCTTGGAAAATCGGAATGTTAAGCTGAATTAATCCGGAGGGCGGGATTTTTGAAACTGTCATTTTTTAGAAAAATTGCGAAACGAATTTCGAATAGTTTCAAATTTTGCGCGCGGTCAGTCGGCGAACAGTTTCCTGCGTCGATACCGAAATGTGTGATGGTTCATTTTTAACAGGCCGGCCGCCTTGGATTCGTTTCCACTGGTCATGTTGTAAGCCTGTTGTATATAATATTTTTCGATCGACATCAGTATGCCGGGCAGGTCGATACCACCGGCGGGAAGGGGGGAAATCTGCATTCCGTTGATACCCTGAGGAGCGATGTCGCACCGGTCGGCATTTTCAAATCCTAAGTCCAGCGCGGTAAGTTCCGGACCGCTGCCTATGAGAACGCCGCGTTCAATAATATTTCTGAATTCTCTTATATTTCCGGTCCATCTGTAAGTCATCATTGCCTGCAGTGCTTCCGGAGAGATTCCGATAAAGCTTTTGTTGAATTTTTTTCCGAATTTATACAAAAAATACTTGGCCAGAGGGATGATGTCTTCTTTGCGCTCGTTTAATGAAGGGATATGAACCTTGATGACGCCCAATCGAAAATAAAGATCTTTTCTGAAACGGCCCTCTTCGACCATTTTGTCCACATTCCGGTTGGTGGCCGATACTACACGGGTTTTAATGCTGATTTTTCGGGTGCAGCCGACCTTGTAAAATTCGCCTTCTTCCAGAAATCGAAGCAGTTTTGCCTGGGTTTCCAGATCCAAATCCCCGACTTCATCGAGAAACAGGGTGCCACCTGCCGCTTCTTCAATCAGTCCTTTTTTCCCCGATGTACTGGCCCCGGTGAACGCTCCTTTTTCATATCCGAACAGTTCGCTTTCAACGATCTCCCGCGGAAGCGAAGCGCAGTTTACGGCGATAAACGGGCCTTTGTAATTGGGGCTTCGGTAATGGATGGCATGGGCTATCAATTCTTTGCCCGTTCCGGTTTCCCCAAGGATGAGAATAGGCGTGTCCGGGCTTTTGGCCACCATTTTTATAAATTCCATGACATCCCGGATGGCTTTGCTTTCTTCGATAAAACAGGGCAGATGATCTTCGAGCTGTTTTTCCTGGAGGGCCAGGACCTCCTTTTTCAGCCGGATGGTTTCAAATGCGTTGTGAATCGTTTTTTCAAGTGTCTTGATGTGTACCGGTTTTACAATATAATCATGAGCGCCGGATTTCATGGTCGATATCACGGTTTGAATATCTTCATCGGCCGTCAGCATCACAGCGAGTATCTCCGGGTACAGCTGTTTGATCTTATTCAGTGCTTTAATGCCATCCATGCCCGGAAGGCCGATATCGAGCAGAATCAGATCCGGTTGCGTGTGCTTTAACGTGTTGAAAGCGGCCTCGGCAGATGAGAAGCCCGCAATTTTATAATCTGAACTCAAAGCTTCTTTCAGTAGATTCAAGATGAACGGGTCATCATCCACAATAAATATGCTGTATGAAATCATGATGTCTGCGCCTGCGTAGAACTTGTTATTTTATGTCCCCCCTTTTGTACGACCATGTCGTTATCTTGAGGGGGACGCACGTTGGAAAACCCCTGAATGGCATCAATACAGCAGTCGGTTCCATATAAAGCCTTATATATGGTCATAGATTTATATTCGTGTCAACACGAGTTCAATCCCCGTAGCGTATCGGCTTATAGGTCTGCTCCAATCCCTATAATGGCGCATTGTATTTATTGTGGCGTTGTTACCGGCATCAGACTTTTTCAGCCAACAGGGCTGTCAATATCGGAGGCATCTACTGCCCGTGAAACAGGCAAAAAAGATATTTTTTCTTGCAAATGACCCGCCTTGTCTATAAAATTCTGCAAATTCAGGATCTATGGGAGCTGATGAAACGATTCATTCACGTCAAACGTGAATCGTACGTGAGCTGATCAGCAATCAACATCATCGGCCAGTTGAGAATTACGTTGGTAACAGCAGCTATACCATCACAATTGTGTTGATTCTATCATCGAGGGAGACATTGTATGAAGATAGTGAAAAAAATGATTGCGGTACTGGTTTTTGGCTTATTTTGTTTTTATCTGCCTGCGTCGGCTGCAGACAGGATTGACTTCAGCACTACGCCAAAAACAAACCACGGCAAGATGTGGCGTATTGCATATTACGAAGGGGGAAAATATGACGATTATCAAAAAACACTTGTCGCCACGATAAAAGGCCTGATGGAGTTGGGCTGGATTGAAACGGAAGCGTTACCGCCTCAAAACGATTCTCAAACCAAAGAACTCTGGGACTGGCTGGCATCCCGCTCAAAAAGCAATTTCATCCGTTTCGTCAATGATGGTTATTATAGTGCCGGCTGGGACAAAACGGCTCGCAGTCAAATCACTGAAAAGGTACTCGCCCGGTTGACCCGGGAAAAAGATATTGATCTGGTGATCGCTATGGGCACATGGGCGGGCAAAGACCTCGCCAACAACTCGCACGACACTCCGGTCATAGTGCTTTCAACCAGTGACCCGGTATCCGCCGGCATCATCAAAAGCGTTGAAGATTCAGGCTACGCGCATGTCCATGCCCGTGTTGATCCGTTTCGCTACGAGCGTCAGATACAAATATTCCATGATATTATCGGTTTTAAAAACCTGGGACTGGCTTATAAGAATACGGTTCTCGGCAGAAGCTATGCAGCCGTCGATATTGTGGAAAAGGCTTCAAAGGAATTGGGATTTGAAATCACAAGTTGTTTTTTTAAAGAGGGGCTGACCCTTGAAGAGGAAAATAAGGAAGTTTTGAGATGCTTCCGGGAACTTGCAGAAAAAGTCGATGCGATTTACGTTACGGAACAACAAGGGGTCAATCCCAAAACGATTCCGGAAATTGTAAAAATTACAAATTCCCATCAAATTCCAACGTTTGCCCAGTCAGGTTCGGAACCGGTCAAATATGGATTGCTCATGAGTATTTCTCAGGCCGGGTTCAAGTATGTCGGGGGATATCATGCGGAGACCATTGCCAGGGTGTTCAATGGGGCAAAACCCGGTCAGCTCGATCAAATTTTTGAAGATCCGCCGGCAATAGCCATCAATTTAAAAACCGCAGAAATCATAGGATTCGATCCGCCGGTGGATGTTCTGGGCGCCGCCGATGAAATTTACCAGGAAATTACCGTGCCTCAGGAGCCCGGAAAATAATAAACCCGGAAAGATTCCGCAGCGTCCGCCGCAACACGGGAATCGAATCTTTTACGAAACCGCAGATTATTTAAGAACGACTTTTTCCCTTAACCGCTGGTAGCAATCCGCTGCCAGTTGCATTTTCCATCCGGGCGGTAAACAGTTTTCGGGGAAGACAGCATCCGGAAGGCTTTCAAACAATCCTGCCAGATGCGCGTCTTGTAAAGACATCGACCGCATGCGTTCAATATCCTTCAGGGTGAGGCCTCCGCCGGCAATGATTTCAAGGGGGCCTGAAGGAATCAGTAAATTTTCTCTGGAGCGGGTCATTACCGCAATCATTCCGGAAAGGTAACGGCCCGATGGGATGGCTCCCACCACAGCGGCAACGTCGTGGTAGCCGGCGGTTTTTTCCAGTGCCGAAACGATGCCCTGTTGCATCGATGGAAGGTATTCCCCCTGGAAATATCCCCCCGCGCAGATGACTCCCCGGGCAAATGACAGGGTCAGAAAGCAGGTGAAAAGAGAGGGAATCAGGATATTTTTTTGAAGCGCGCCGATGATTTTTTCAGGGCTGTACGGCAGTTCCCACTGCCGGCCCCGGTCATCGATGCCCTGAAGCACGGCTGAATTCGCCCCGTTGCTTGCAAGATAAAACGGAATTCTTCTTCCGCAGTGATCGATACCCCAGAAAAAGAGGGTGCCCGCCTTTGTCGCCGGTGGGTTTGATGCGGTTTTACAGTCGTTTTTATCAGACCGCCGGCACAGGCCTTTCAGTTCCCAGCAACCATTTACCCCATTGAGTTCGGAGATGACCCGCTGCCTGAGTTCAGGGTCAAACATCACGGCCCATGGCAGGCTTTCCGTATTTTGCAGATCCTGTTCCAGAAGTCTGGCGACAATTTTTTCCGATTCGATGTAAATCAGCTCGGGTGGCGTGATGCGTTCGCAGAAGAGCCGCTTCCAGATCCGGTTATTGACAAGTACTGCCTGCTGAGAATAATTGTTCAGAGCGGCAACCGCCGGCGTAGCGCAGTATTTTTGCAAGATATCGGTTGCCGGGGTGTAAATTGTTGAAGAAATCTGTTTGTCCCGGATCAATCTGTCAAGCCGGCGGCCGGCTCTGTCTAACATGGCCGGATCAAAGGCAGGCGCGGCGCAGACCATTTTTCTTTTGTCCCGATCCGGAAATACAGGCAATCTCAGTGGCATGTCAGCCATCTTGTCGGCGTTGATATGATAAATGAGCAGGCCCCTTGGATAGGTGGCATTGTTCAGCGGGACATTGCCAAAGGAAAAAACCGGAACGGTCGAAGCACACCGGCAAGCGGCAGCCGAACGCAGGGAAAAAAGAAGATTGCCTTGAATCGAGTGAGAAAATGAATCGATGCCGTGATGATTGGCTGACAGAACAACCGGCGAAGCAGCCAGATCGTAAACAAGCCGTTCGGCAACCGAGCGGCCCAGCAGCTGAGACGTATAACCGGATATCACATCAAAAAGGTCATTTCGTGGCTGAAAAGCAGGGGGAACTTGTTGCGTAAACTGTTCCAGATAAGCAGCCAGGGGTTTTGTGCCATAGTTGCTGATCGCCCGGTCCACCACGGGAAGATGCTCACATACGATGTCAAGGTAACGCTCCGGCGTCAGGCAGCTCTCTTGTTCCCGCAGGGGTGTCATCCGTTGTGCCCGTTCGTTTTTTTTTTGAACATGACCAGCATCCCGTCATCCCGGGATATCCCCAGAGCCGCTGCAAGCTCATCTTTTCTTCCGTTTTTTTCCCAGGGATGAAACACGTAGGGCATGTGAATATTTTTTCTCGTCATCAGCACCGTAAGATTTCGAATTGCGTTGTCGATCCAATCCTGCTGTCCGTCTGCAAATCCGATATAGACCTGTTTGAAGGTGGTGACGGCAAAATCGATATCCGTAAAAGGCACGGTCACCAGCTGCTTTGCGCCGCCATTTTCTTCGAACCGGGGATAGACCTCAAATCCGGTGACCACTCCTTTTTGTACAAGCTGTATCCAGGAATGCAGTGAGGAGGATTGGGCACAGGTGGTAAACAATACATCGGGTTGCAACTCCATGAGCATTTTGGCAGCGATGGTTTTTCCGATGCCTGAACTCTGATACTCCGGCAACACGGCCCGCACCATCATATGGATGCCCTGGAGAGTCCGAAAATTGTATTGCACGCTGCCCTGATCTAAAATGGTTGTCGCAACCAGCTTGCCACAATGATCCCGAAACAGGATCACTTGCCGCTGAAACAGTTTTTCCGGTTTTTTAAAATAATAGGCGGCAAACTGTTTCTGTTCTTCCGGCATGTCTTCAAACACCCGGACTAACAACTCTTCCAGTTCTGACTTGAGTTTTTCCCGGGCCTTATCCGGCCATTGAAGGATGTCTGCCGTTGTCATGGCCTCGGCACGGATGGTGGTGGCCGGAGCATCGGCAACCGAAAGATTCAGCTCAAAGTCTTTAATGCATTTGAGGTTTAATTTTTCAGGAACCTGTGTCACTTTTTTGCCTTTCAGACAGTTTTTCAATAATCTGCGCTGTGTTACCTCTCCGAATTTCAACTGTCCGGCGGGGTATTGCAGCGTCGATTCAGCTTTTGGAACTATGCGTCAACAGGGTTTTTCCCCTGTCTTTCAGTACGGAAACCAGAAAGATCAAACTAATGGCCAGATAGGTCCAGCCGACATAGGCAATGCCGTTTTTAATCTTTGTGGCAACAATGATCGAACCGAATAACACCGGCCCCAGGACCTGACCAATTCGGTTTGCCAAACGGATGATCCCCATCGCTTTGCCGGCGCCGAGGCGTTTGGTGACATCCAGTTGCAGGGCATAGGCATTCTGGGAAGCAAAGCCGAAACTGCTGGACAGCCCCAGAAGCAACACCGCCAACGCAGCCACAGCAATCCCTTCGAAAAAATAAAAGGACAAAAATGCCATGCTGCCTAAAAAACCGCTGATGGCGATATATATTTTTTTATTGTCCGATTGATCCACATATCGGCTGATAAAGGGTGCAACATAAATCAGACAAATGCCGTAGATCATGAAGATTCGTCCGATGCTCGACTGGGATGAACCGATTCGGTTCAGATAAATAGGGCAGAAGTAATTGAGAAACCCGACCACGGCGATGGCCGCGGGAAAACTGCTGAGAAAAATCAGTCCGAGCACCTCTCGGTTAAAAATAAACCGGAAAAAATCGTTTATTTTGATGGGCTGTTTCAACGGTTTGTCAACAGACGGTTTGGGCTTTGGCCTGGCGGCTTTTATGGCCTCTTTCATAAACACAAGGATATAGACTATGACAAAAAATTCGATAAAAGCGCCGATGAAAAACACCGGGCTGTAGCCGATCCGCTCCGCCAGCATGCCGCCGGTTGCGCCGCCGCATATACTTCCTGCAAAGATACCGGCCACAACGTGAGAAAGTCCCTGCGCCTTGCTTTTTGGGTCGGTAAAGGTAATAACAAATCCTTGAGAAGCCATCAGTGCAAGACCGTATCCCAGGCCGGCAATGCCCCGGGATATGATGAAATGTATGGCATTGGGGGCCTGCCACGAATACAGGATACCTATACCGCCCAGGAAAAGGCCGGTAAGAAACGGTTCATGCCATCCGCGTCGATCAAGCCACGCGCCGGAGATAAAGAGCGCGATTCCGGCAAAAAACATTTCCACTGAAATCGGCAGACCCAGAACCATTTCTTTGGATAGACCAAACATCGGCTCGTAGAGTTTTTCCATATAAAGGGGTATAAACGAGATGGAAATGTCGATGCCGAACAGAAACAGGAAGGCTGCCGGACGAATGGCACTGTAATGAATGGTTAAATGATGTTCAATGCCCGCCATATGCTTTTCGATGAACGGCAAAAACAGAATCATCAATTCCAGGAAAAACAGAATTGAGATAACAAGAACCGTCACGGAATCCATCGTAATTTCCAGCAGCTGATCGAACAGGGCCTCTTTCGAAATGTTTGTGGAGATGTATCCATGGACTTTTCCGTCTTTGATCAGATTCAGCTGAAAATGATACTTTTGATCCGGACCGGTGACGGGGTTTTCGTAAGACTGTATGCCCGGGGCTGATTCCTGAAGATCAACCATGCCCCCCTGGGTGGCGATGTACAGCGGATTTTTTTCTTCATCGTAAACGGTGATGTCCTTGAGCTCCGGTGCAGCGGACAGGATTTCTTTCAAAGAAACATCCAGTTTGGAAAGCTTGCTGATTTTAATGCCTTTGCTGAACAGGTATTCAAGGTCATCTTTCAGCAGGGCTGTGAGCATATGACTTTTTTCCGTATTGATCCGCAGATAATAATTTTTGAACGCGTGAATGTTCAAGCCGGAAAAAGCGATCTGGGCCAATCCGATGACGATGAATATGACCAGAGAAATTTTCAGTTTGGGAAATTTATTGTCCCCGGGCTTGAGTCGGGTCACCCGTCCGAGAAGTATGATCAGAACGATAAAACCACAGACAAGGATAATTGAAATAATGATCAGATTTTGAGCCATCACATTACTGAAGAGGGCTTTGATCTGGTTTTCGTCAAACCGCAGGATTACGGTTGCCGCCCATTTTTTATTTGAATCGTGCACCGGCAGCATGATGTTATAGGTGCCGTTGTATTTGATATAGGCATTTTCAAGATCAGATTTTTCGTCTGTTGATTCATCATAACTGCCTCGAATTTGTTTGGGCAGTGATGTTCCGGTAAGTTTTTTATCGGTGCTGTATTGGATGAAACCATCCGGCAGGGCAACCGATACGGAAATATCCGATTCTGACTGACGGCTCAGATTCGTATCCGTTTTTGTATCGGGCATGATTGCTACATTGATTTTACCGATGATGTTCTGTCGGGTTTTCAGCAGGATACTATCCATTCCGACGAATTTTTCGATTTTCTTTCCGAACCGGATGGATTTCTGGATATTGCGCTGAAGGTCCTTTCCCATGACGCGATATTGTGAAACGGTTGATTCCACATAGAGTTTTTCCAGGGAAGTCAGGCTCAGCATGGCATTGAATCCGAGGGAAAGGATCAGCAGCACAAGGGCACTGACAATCAGATATGCTTTAAATGAAAAGCGAACGGACGGCCCCGCCGGAATACGGGCTGAAGCCGACCCTTTCTGCCCGGCGGGCAAATCCGGGGCTGATTGCGTGGCCGATGTATCCGGGACAGGTGAGTAAACATGGTGACATCGCGGGCAACTTACCCCCGACAGATTATCCTGTAACTGACTGTTTTTGATTTCAAAGGTGGTATTGCATTTCGTGCATGTTACTTTCATTCATTCATCCTCGGAAAAGATGCGCCATAAGTACGCCTTTAATATGGTAAAATTTTATAACCCTTCAATCCTTCGGTTCTTCAGACAGGTTGCATTTATCAATGGGGTAGTTAAAACCCCCCTGCAGATCATGGTCGGATTTCCGTAAAGGATTCGATCCCCGCCATGGTTTTTTACACAATACTGAGCGCTCGGATCGTACCACCGACAGCGATGCGGCCAGATGGTAATCTGATCGGTCGTCTCGATCAGATGAAGCCGTTGCGCGACAGCCGATACAGCCACCGCACCCGTTCCGCATGCCAGTGTTTCCTGATTAATCCCTCTTTCAAAACAGCGGTATTCCACAATGCCGGGTTCATCGGCAATACGGATAAAATCGATGTTGATACCGGCTGGAAATTGTTCTGCATAATTTCGAATCAAATCCCTGCCGATGCGCTGAACGATACCGGCGCTGAAATGGAGCATTTTCTGGGTTTCAATGATTGGTGCCCGCTCCGGGTGAGGGGGGAAAAACATCAATTCAGCCAGCGCTTTCAGAGAAAATCCATTTTCGGTCAACACAACCAGGTGGGGTTCTCCGGTAAAAACCAGATATCCGGAAAGCGTCAATTCTGTTTCATTTTTAAAAAAAGGCTGCCCGTTCTTTCTGAATTCGATTTTGAGCCCGTTAATTTTGTCAATATGGCCGTCATAGGGCTCTATGGATGACAGGCAGGTTAATTCGGATGGAATGCGCCGGGGCGTTCCCATGTTGGCCCAGTATTCGTTTTGTTGAGTATTGCTGCCGATGCTGATCACCTTGGGACAGGTTCCGGGAACTTCCGTTGCGATTCGTGCCGATGAAATACCATATTGCGTATAAAGGTAGTGGGCGATGCTGATCAACCCGTTTCCGCAACTGTAGGATTCATCGCCATTGGGTTCAAACATTCGCAAAATATAATTTGAATCCGATAAATCCGGAAGCTGTTTCCAGTAATGCCGCGTATCGTTGATGTCCTTTATAACATCCGGCCGGCACGGTTGGATGACAATCAACCCGTCAGAGCCTATCCCGAAACAAAGATGGGTTAGCTGGACGGCCGCATCTGATTTTTCCGATTCGGTCAGCAGACGCGATTCGGTTTCATCAATAATAACGAAATTGTTGCCAAACAACGTGTATTTTACAAAAGGTATTTTTTCCATAATCGGTAACAGCCAATTCGTCAATTTGATGTAAAGTGCATGGTTTTATTTGCGTTCGGACAATACCCAGGCAACACCGTGAGAAAAAGCCATAGATGAATCTGTGAAGTGTCATCCTTGCGGAAATATCACAATCCGGGCTTGATCATACCTGCGGCCATATTCTCTTGCGTGTAGTTTCCAAGTCCCGGCCGTTCCCGGCATCCCCCCGTATCGTGCTGGAGAAGCCGGGAACGGGCGGGACGGTTCTCACGATGTTATGGCCGCAGTTATGATCAAGCCCCGCAATTCTTTATCTGGTTAACCGCATATCCTTTTCAGGATCAACAGCCGTAAGAGATTTAAAACAAGTAATCACCGCCGGCATGTTCTCTTTCCTCGTAAACTGAGCAAGTGCCGAAGAAGCTTTTTGCAGCGTTGTAAAATCGGCGGTTTTTACCGCATGCCATTTTCGATTCAGATGATCGGTTGTCTCAAAGATGTAGGCGTTATATCCCTTTCCCTTTAATTCTGACAGACGTTTTTCCGCGTTGTCCTTGAACAGAAATGCGCCGGCCTGAATCGAGTAACACATTTTTTCATTCTTTTTTTTCTCGGGGGCTTCTGGTGCCGGAGCTGGCGCTGTCGACGGGCTCGATTTGTCTTTTGAAACCGGCTCATCGGTTTTTAATGCCGGGGCTTTTTCCTGAACCGGATCAGTTTCAGGGGCTGCGGGCGTTTCCACCGCGGCCGTCAACGCTTTTTGATCTGCCTTTTTTTCGGGCATGGAGGCGCTTTTTGTTATCGCGGCAGGCGGGGGTGCAGGCAATGATATGTTTTTTCCCGCGGCCCCGTATTCGGTCAATGGCGGTGCCTCCCGCTGCAGGTTCATCATGAGTCCCAGGAGCCAGCCTGCAATAAAAACAAGTATGGTCAGCACGGTAAAACCCGTCAGCAGCAACCCGATCTTTTTTTTATTTAAGGAAAAATCATAAGACATAAGCGCTCCTTTTGTTATGGTATCTTCACGGTCATCTGACCCGCATTGGTAATCTCGATCACTCCAGCCCACATGCACATCAATTTGGAAGAATTATTCAGCGCCGGCAGATTGCCGATCAGCACGGTGGGCGCTCCCGGAACCCACGGAGCCGGTGTGACCGGCACGCAGGGCATGGGAGTTAAAACGCCCAGTGCAGCGGCGGTTGCAGCGGCCACCGCAGGATTTGCCATTGAAGAGCACATCCCGAACGGCATGATATTGACCATCGGCTTGTTATCCATGATATTGGCCGCCGGAGTCTGGGTGAGCACTCTGTTTTGCGGTAAAACGATCAGTGAACCGGGTGCCATGCCAAAGCTGCATTTGAGCATCGCTCCCATACAAACCTGTTGTCCCATAATTTTTCGTCCTTTTTAAACGCCTTCTGCTATTATAGCGGCAAATTCTCGATGTCCGACTATCCAAAAGAAGGCTCAAATTTCAGGCCGTTTGATTTTGAATTTTGCCAGCCGGGCAAACAAACTCTTTTTTTCAGAAGATTCGTGTTTTATGGTTTCATTTTGATCATATTCGATTCGGTTCCCGATTTGTCGCCCATCCTGATAGTGAATGCTTTCTTTGATGCGGCCATTTTCATGATATCGGAGCAGTTCGCCATGCAATCGGTTGTTGCTGTAAACGGCCTTTTCCCTGATCTGACCGCCCGGGTAATATTCTTTTTTTTCACCGCATAATTTATCATCTTTGTATGGGGAGGTTATCAGCAGCCGCCCCTCAGTGTCATACCATCGGCTTTCCCCGTTTAATTTGCCGTTAAGGTAATTGACGGAGCCGGTAACCTGACCGTCGTCTCCATAGTGGATCATCTGCCCGTTCTGAAGGCCGTTCTGATAATACATTTTTGTCCTGGGCCGGCCCTCTTCGTAAAGGATCATTTCTCCGTGAAGCCGGCCGTCTTTAAAGTGCGCTTTCTGATAAATCCGGCCGGTCTCATCATAGGCGATCGTCCGGATCAGCTTGTCATTTTCAAAATATGCCTTTTCAGTAATTCTACCGGTCTCATCATAGGTGATTGATTCGCCTTCGAGTTTGCCCACTTTGAAATTGACTCTGCTGATGATCCGGCCTTCTTCGTCAACGGAAAGGTCTTCTCCGTCGAGCAGGTTATCGTCTGTATCGGCATCCGGCTGTGCCACGACCGCATGCTCCGTTTCGTTTTCCGGATCATTACGGGGCAACCCGGATGCCTGCTTGTTTTCGGAAGAATCTGGCATAGTCAGTCCGTTTGAAATTTGTTTCACATGCGGCTACAAAGTCGTCACTAATTGATTTTTACCATACCGCCTTTGAGCGTCAGAGACCCGCCGCCGTCAACGGTCTGTGATGCACTGGCCTTGTTGGTCAGCGTCGTGCCGGCCTGATTGGTCAGGCTGGTTCCGGCCTTGCTGGTCAGCGTCGTGCCGGCCTGGTTGGTCAGGCTGGTTCCGGCCTTGCTGGTAAAATCCCTGGCCGACTTGATCATTATTGTCCCTTTGACATCGATGGCCAGGTTACCGTCTACTTTTAATTCAAAATTTCCGCTGATCATATGGGTGACGTTGCCTTTATTGGTATGGACCTCGTTTCCGGTGATGGTCAGTGTCCGCTTTCCCTTCACGTCATGCGTCTCATCGCCGGTATTGACCTCGATGGTGCGGTTGCCTTTTTCAACAGTCAGGGTATGATTTTTTTCCGAAACAGTGATCGTCCGGTTTTTGGCAACCGTGATTTTTTCATCGTTTAACACCTCGGATACAAAATCATTTTCCACTTTCAGCGTTTTATCTTTTTGCGCATGGATATAAAGTTCTTCCTCGTCCTTGGTGTCATCGAATCGAATTTCATTGCCCTCTGTTCCGGATTTGGTGGATCTTGTCTTGATAGTGCTTTTAGCCATATTTTCCGGCAGAGTGTATGGAAGGGTCTGCGTGGCATTGTACACCGTACCGATGATAAGGGGTTGATCCGGATCGCCTTCCAGAAAGCTGACCACCACTTCGGATCCGATGCGGGGAATAAACATCGTGCCCCAGTTTTTACCGGCCCAGACCTGGGCTACCCGGACCCAGCAGGACGTATTTTCATCTTTTTCCCCATCCTGATCCCAATAAAACTGTATTTTGATCCTTCCGTATTCGTCGGTCCAGATTTCTTCACCTGCTTTACCCACAACCAGAGCGGTCTGGCTCCCGCAAATTTTTGGTTTTCGGGCGGTTCGCAACGGCCTGAATGGCACATCGGATGGAAATGCTTCAAAACTGTTGGCATAACGCTTCTGGCTGACCTCCATCCCGAGGCTTTTCAGTACATAGGACTTGTTGATATCCGGGCGGTAATGATCGGTCAGTTCAAATTTGTAACCGGCAATGAATGCCCGGCAGAAGCCGTTTCCCGTTAATACCTTCTGTTCGGATTCAAAGGCCTCGATGCGTTTGTTGGCAATTTTTTCCCCCTCATCGGTTTTTGTAAACTTTCCGGGATATTCATATACTTGCAGCACACCGTCAACATTGGAATCCACATTGGTCAGAAGATCGGTATCGGGTGTCTCGAAGTTATAATCCTCGGTAGCGTATTTGTTGATAATCATTTTCTGCTTAAGTCGGCATTTGTCGATCAGGTCATCATCTTCCGGATCAACATCCCGCATCCGGGCCGAAGTCAGATCGGGGCACGGTTTATGGGCGTCGGCATCATCTGCCAGAACCAGTGTGTGCTTGTCTGCGGTATGTTCGAAAAAATAGAAAATACCCTCCTCCTCCAGGAGCCGGGAAATAAAATTAAAGGCGCTTTCCTGATACTGTACGCAGTATTGACGCTGGGCATAGGTTTTGGTGGTTTTGTCGGAAAAATCGGTCAAACCGAGATCGGAAAATATCGATTTGATAATGTCAACCGCAGTTTGATTCTGATAAATTTTGCTGTTCCGGGTCAGGGTCAGTTTCCAGAGCCAGGGGCGGATTTCGGCATAATAGGTGATAATCTCGCCCTCATTGCCCGCCTGGATAAAACAGGTCGCTATTGCGTTAATGTATCGTTTGCTGCCGTCATCCCGTTCGATGGTGACGGTGACGGCCTCACCCAGGATCCCCGTGAAATCGATTTGATCGTCGCGGGTTGTCAATTCCAGTTTGTAGTGAAACAATCCCGATATCTGCTCCTTGCCCTCGACTTTTTGAAGATAAAACTTGCGTTTGTCCGAATCGATCGGGGTCGTGACATACAGCCATTCTTTTGCCTCTGACGAGTCGCCTTCCCCCGAAGCCGGTGAGGTTTCCGATAACCGGTAGGCCGTTTGCTGCGCCTCTTCTTCCTCGGTTTTCTCCTCCTCCTCCTCCTCCTCCTCCTCCTCTTCTTCTTCGATTTTTTCTTCTGCCGGCGCGTCAGCACCGGGCTGCGGTTTGGAGTTGCCGTGCGAATCCTTATTCGGGGGTTGACTGTCAATGGAGGGGGACTTTTCAGCAGCCTCCGGCGTGTCATCCGAATCATCGGCAGGGGCGTGTTGCGGAGGTTTTTTTTCGTCCGGGATACCGGTAGCGAATTTATATCCTTTTTGTTGCAGCCTCTCAATCAATTTGCGGGCTTTGTCCTTTTCCCCCTTTTGAATGAGGTTTTTGACAATTTCCTGGACTTGATCTTCAGTTAACGACATTGAACCCGTAGACCTTTCAAATACATTTTTTAAATCATCTTATTTCCGGACGAACACGGTTTTTTTGCTTTACCGTTTAAAAATATTTAACCAACTGACTGATTTTGTTGGTCTATTTCTTTTATTCGGGCGGATGTGATCAGATTTTTGTATACCTTTTTTAATTAATGAACTGGATTTCATAAACTGCGGCTGAAATGGATCGTCCGGCGCATCGGGTATGATCCGGTCAGAAGCGGGTTCCGGCGGACGATCAGATACCAATGGCTCTTTCTGGGTCAAAGGCGGTTCAAACCGGTAGTTAAAATTTCCGGATCGGTCCAGATAGGCATATATTCCTGTACACATCTGTCCCTGTGCCATTCGTTTGAGCATTTCCGTGGAAAGTTCCGGAAGCAGAACCTGAGTCAGCAGATAATCCACATTGCGGGCACCGGTATCTACTTCAGTGCATCTGGATGCAATTGCGGCAATCAGATCCGTACTATATGTCAGGTTGATGCGGTGATTTTCTGCAAACCGCTGTTTGACCTTGTTCATCTTCAAACGCACGATCTGCTGGATCACCCCGTCATCGAGCGGATAATACGGCACAATGACCAGACGCCCCAAAAAAGCCGGTTTAAAATGGCGAAGCAGGGCAGGGCGCACCATTTCCACCAGCTTGTCTGCATCGGGAAGATGGTCGGGGTCATCGCAGGCTTTTAGAATTATATCCGATCCGACATTTGAAGTGAGTAAAATCACGGTGTTTCTGAAATCCACCGAGAGGCCTTCGGAATCTTCCAGGGTTCCTTTATCAAACACCTGATAAAACAGTTCCATCACATCCGGATGCCCTTTTTCCACCTCATCCAGCAAAACGACACTGTAGGGGTTATGTCTGACCGCCTCGGTCAGCACGCCTCCTTTTCCGTGCCCCACATAACCCGGCGGGGCCCCCTTGAGGCCGGAAACCGTGTGGGCCTCCTGATATTCGGACATGTTGACGGTAACCATGTTTCGATCCCCACCGTAAAGAAGATCCGACAGGGTAATCGCTGTTTCGGTTTTGCCGATCCCGCTGGGGCCGACCAGCAGGAAAACACCGACGGGCTTGTCGGGATCATCCAGATTGGCCCAGAAGGTCCGGATACGCCGGGATACGGTATCGAGCGCCTGCGGCTGTCCGATAATGCGTTGTGCCATTCTTTTTCTCAAATTCAACACGGTGTCGATCTCGTCGGTCATCATTTTTCCTGACGGAATACCGGTCCAGTTTGAAATCACCGAGGCAATCACTCTCGAATCCACGCAGGAAGGAACCATGGGAGAATCGTTTTGAATCACCTCAAGTTCCTTTTTTTGTTTGATCAGTGATTGCTTGAGCTGCTTTACCTGCACCTGATTGCCTGGTTTTGCTGTCCAGTCCTCTTGCAACTGATTTTGAAGTTTGAGTACGCCCTGAACCATTTCAAGTTCATTTTTCCAGCGTTTTTCAAGAGCCTGTTTTTCTATCTTCACCTTGTCCAGATCGGCTTCCAGGTTTGTCAAACTGCTGCGGCACTGTATTCCGGTAGCCAGGTCTCTTTTGATGATGCCGATTTCCAGGGTCAGCTGCTCTTGCTGACGGATCAGATCTTCAACCTCAGGCGGCGTTCCATTCTGCCCGATTGCAACACGGGCACTGGCCGTATCCAATACGCTGATGGCTTTATCCGGAAGCTGCCTGCCGGAAATATACCGGCTGGATAATCTGACTGCATCCCGGACGGCTTCATCCAGCACGGTAACCTGATGATGAGCCTCAAGGCTGGATACAATTCCTCTGAGCATGGCCACGGCCGTTTCCTCGTCCGGCTCAGCGACCTTGACGACCTGAAAACGGCGTGCCAGCGCCGGGTCTTTTTCAAAGTATTTTTTGTACTCCGACCAGGTCGTTGCGGCAATGGTGCGAAGCTCTCCGCGCGCCAGAACCGGTTTCAGCAGGTTGGCCGCATCCCCCATTCCGGCCGGTCCGCCGGCCCCGATCATGGTATGGGCCTCATCGATAAATAGAATTATCGGTATAGGCGCCCCTTTAACTTCATCGATTACCGATTTGAGGCGTTTTTCAAATTCCCCCTTGATTCCGGCCCCTGCCTGCAGAAGCGCCAGGTCCAGCAGCCGTAGAGAAATGTTTTTCAGTGCCGGCGGGACGTCACCTTTGGCGATTCGAATAGCAAAACCTTCGACAACCGCCGTTTTACCCACACCCGCTTCACCGGTAAGGATCGGGTTGTTTTGCCGTCGGCGCATCAATATGTCGATGATCTGCCGGATCTCGGCATTGCGGCCCTGTATCGGATCGATGAGTCCTTTTCGAGCCCGCTCGGTCAGATCGAATGTATATTGATCCAGATTCGGGGTTTGCGTGGAAACCGCCTTGGATGCGGCTGACGGCCGGGATGCTTTTGTGGCTTCATGAATGGTTCCGGAAGAATCCTGCTCGCATGAATTTTGAATAAGATTATGAATATCCTGTTTCAGAGACGCGACCGGAATCCGTTTCAGGGAAGGGCAGGACTCGAGCATCACCGCCCTGAGGGTATCATGATCCAGAAGGGCCAATAAAACCGCGCCGGACCGGATGATAACCGAATTCAGATGAAGAGAAGACAGCAGCCAGGCCTGTTCAAGCAGCTGGATGATCTGGGGTGAAAGCGCCGGTGTTCGGCTGTTGCCCCGTTTAAAACGGTCAATCGAACCGGTCAGCTCCCTGCTTACATCAGCCGTTCGGATATCATAATAGCGGAAGAGATTTTGAATGTCCGTATCCGGAATATCCAGAATTTTGAGGAGCAGATGCTCGATTTCTACATTATAATTTGTCTGAGATACACATAATTGCGCCCCGGCCTCAAGCCCGTTTCTGCAGACGGGATTGAGCTTGTCGGTAATGGACTGAAGATCAAGACTCATTGTGAAGCCTCCTGTTGTTGTCCGGTACTGAAGAGCCGGGAAGAAAGTCGTACCGGACTCAATGCCGATGGTGCTTTCCCGCTACACAGCCACGATGACCATCCGAGCCTGAAGCCTTCGGCACCCCCGATTCGCGGCAGATGGGATGGATCATCTTCTTTCTGCAGTATCAATACAATGTCAAATTCAAATTCGGTTCCTGCGTAATATCGGGTTAACTGGCAAAGGGGTTCAAATGCCTGGCCGTCCGGTAAAAACTCGTGAAATTGTTTCATGGAAACCGGGCCCACATGGAGTTCAAATTTTCCCTGCTGATTCCAGACTCTTGAGCCGACAACCGCACTGTCACCCAGAATCTGGTTTTGGCCGGTGACGCCGATCCGGGTGATCTGGTCTTCTTCAATCCGGTACCATTGGCCGCACAGCTGCCTTGCCTTGACCTTGACATCGAAATAATCGGCCAGGATATATTCAAGGCCGCTGATGGAACGAGGCTGCTGGGCCAGAATTGACGTATACCCTAATAAAGCGCGATCTTTGATCTTCATCCGGTCCTGCAGGCCGCTGGTACCCAGTCCCATGAGGGAAAAGAAATACCGGGCAAAGGAAGTCTGATGGGGCGGCTTGAAATCGAAACCGATCCGGTATGCCTTTCTAACCTGGTACATCAAAGAGATCAACCGGTGGTTGAATATGTCCAGAAACGCCTTAAACGCGGTGTCTTTTTTCGATTCCCGTTCCAGGATCAGTTCCGAATACGGAATCGGCAAGGGCCCCAGACAACCGGCAAGTCCCATGAAATTTACTGCCATTTCAAGTGGCTTGTCCGCATCGGCGGGGATGATTTCCGACACGGCGCTGGCCGGAAAATCAAGCCGGACATTCGAAGTGAAACGAACGCATTCCTTTTCAATCCCGTAATCTTCTCCCAGGGCTGCTTTTTTCGGATAGAGCATCTCGATCAGACGAACGGCCTGATAAAAATCAAACCGGTAGGTCTCGTCGAAAAGCAGCTGTGTTAAAGAACGATCTGATCCCCTGCCATGGGCGGCCATATTTTCCAAATTCCTTCCCGTTGGATGCTGCATATTTTCAGCTGTGTAAATGAATTTACCGATGCATAAAGCGGGAAAAACCGATTCAGCATTGCGGCCATCAGAAAGGCACTGTCTCCGACATAGAGTCGTTCATCAAATGTCAGGCAGATTTCCATACCACGGCAAAAGCCTCTCCAGGCATCATGACCGATACGCCGGGTCACATTTCTGCACGACATGTTCCGGATACCGGAAATCTGCTGATACGTATCGGCAGGGTCTGAAAAACTGTAGAGTCTCAGAATCTCTTTCAACGCCTTCAGGCTTTCATCGGAGTTTCCGAGAGAAAGGTAATTGAGGGAAAGATGAGAAATCAGTCGCCACAGGGATGCCCCCTGAAGCGGGGGATCAATCTGGGCAGTGGGTTTTCTCAGGGTTGAAATCCGGCTCAGGGGAGCGGCTTTTTCGATCTGTAACTCGGTGCCGGCTGGAAGCTGCTCGGCCAGTGAACGGTTGGTGCACAGCGTGTCTGCGTAAACGGTTGTTGCCGGAGGAAGGGCGGGATTAAAATCTATATCCGTAAAAGAAATATACATGTGCGTTCCGGGAAGATCCTTTCTCCCGGTGGATTTGCGCCGGCCATACCAGAACGCCTGACATCCCTTTTTATCCGTATGATGATTAAAGGAAAAAAAAGGTTCAAGGTGCCTGGTGTCATCCCTGAAATCGGAGCTTTCCGAAACCGATCGGATGGAATGGATCTCCGTTGTTTTTTCCCTTCGCTGATCGGCGCAAAGACGATATTCCGACAGCCGCTGATCCAGTCGAATCGGATCGGTTGTTTTTTGAAACAAATTGATGATGGGGGTACAACCCTGGCAAAAGGTATTGCGATTGATGCTCAGGCGCTCCCGGGGCATCTGATCCAGAAAAAGAAAGATGTCAAAATAATTTTCGGAATCATTTCGATCCAGATGAACCAGATCAAAGAAATGATATTTTTCCGGGAACGTAAAATATTCATGCAGCAGGCGGTATCCGGTATGTGCATTGGCGGGGTAGGGCAGCACATCCTCATCGGCTGCAAAGCCCACCGGCAAAATCGTTTTTTCGGGCAGATAAATGAGGTGGCCTGCTTTTTCAGGCAGAACAGCCACCCGAAGCACATGACAAAAAAGCAGCTCGTAGAGCGCATTGACCAGCATGCGGTTTCCGTTGAGAAACAACCGCAGCTGCGAAAATTCCAACTCCTTGAAAGAAACCCCCTGCGCCTCGATTCTCAGCCGAAGAACGAGGGCTACATCAGCGGCCGTATCGATAAAATCGAACTGATCCGTGGATTCAAATCCGGCATAGGTCAGCTCAACCGGCCAGAGTTCAACCGGATAGCAGGTCCTGAACCTGCATGCCTGGCCCTCTTCGGTCTGGCAGAAAAGGGGGGTGTGCCTGGCAATGACATGACTGGAAGTGAGTTTTCCCTGCGCAGGGTCCACTTCAAAACGTGCGACCGTCATCGAGGGGATGGGATTGAGAAACTGGGGATACAGGGTTCCCAGCAGCGCGGTGGAAAGCTGGGGGAACTCACTTTCAATATGGTGTTGGATCCGGGCGGTCAAAAATGCGAATGATTCGATGAGCCTCTCGATGTGCGGATCCGGGCATGGCTCGGCGCTCAGTTCAAGCCGTCCGGCCACCTTCGGATATTTTTCACCGAATTCAGCGCCCATCCTTCGCAGATAAGCCAATTCTCTTTTATAAAATTCAAGCAGTTCGTCGCTGTTATTTCTCATGAATCTCCACCGTGCCGTTTTGAACGACGGTCAGAAAGGAAACCGGTTTTCGGACGTTTTCCACCACCATATCCGCTTCAATGACCATTTTGAGGACTTTTTCATTGCCGCTGACGGGTTGCAGGCGCACGTGGACGTTTTTCAGCCGAGGCTCAAAAACCGTAATGGCTTTTTTGACCCTTCCGGCCAGGCGTTTATGATCCTCTTCATTGGCCGTAAAACAGGAGCCGAAATCCGGTATCCCATAATCGATAACGGTCAGATCCATTTCATCAAAGACTGCAGCCGGGAGTGAAGTGCGTGTATTTAACAGCCACTCCAGATCCCGGCTTAAGGATTCTTTCAGTCTCTTTCGGCTCAGTGTGCGCAGGGGACGCGCCTCCCGATGTGATGCCGGATGCTGATCCACCAACCGGTCCATCAGGGAGGCCCTGGCTTTGAAAGATGATTTCGGGTTGTCCATGTTAATCTCCTTCATACCCGAATTCTCTTGACTGCAAACAAGAATCGTCGCATTTCCGATTCCGATTGGCAGGTGGTGCCGGCCAGAAATTGCTCAGGCCCCATTATCAGGCGACTTCATTTGTTTTTAAATCATGTGAAATGGGTTGAGCGCCGTCTGCCTGTTCACCCTTGTCCTTGTTTTTGGCGTTATAGATGTATTGCACTTTGCTGTATGACAAAGAGATGCTTTCCATCGGCAGGCTTCCGCCACCGCCGGATATGCTGAAATTGGAGACGATCACATCTTCCAGATCAATTTCCAGGAATTTGAGCGGTGTGTTGTCTCCGTCGGATTTAAAGCATTCGAGGGTTACTTTTTCAAACTGTTTTCCTTTCCAGCAGGCGCCCAGAAGATCGTCAGTGGCTGAATCAATATATTTCGAGATGTTTAAATCTGAATGCTGCGCTCTTTCGACAGTCGATCCGGCCGAAGATCGAATCGGCGAAGCGGGCTGACTGAAACTGTGGCTCCACGACAGTATTTCGATCCAGTCTGCATGGCCTTTATCGGTGCTTTCTCCTTTAACCGTATCAAATTTGATATATGTATTCGAAGACATGGGGTTTCTCCTTATCCGATGCGGGAAGATCAGAAAAGTGGCAAAAAGTCTCTTTTCGTCTTCTCACTATTTACATGTATAAATTATGAACAATTTCAAATTGTTAATTTATCTGTTCTGCACATCATGCAGCCGGTGGCGGAAGTTCGGCCACCAGGCGAATCGAGGTGGTTAATTCTTCAAGCTGAAAATGCGGTCTCAAGAATACCACGGCGGTGTAACACCCCGGTTTCCCCGAAATCTCGCTCACATCGACTCTGGCTTCACGCAGTGGATATTTTGCTTTGATTTCCTGACCGGAATCGTCTTTTCCCAGAACATAATTGCCGATCCAGCGATTCAAAAAGACCTGCACATTTTCGGCAGTCATAAAGCTTCCGATCTTATCCCGCATGATTGCCTTGATATAATGAGCAAATCGGGATGCTGCGAGAATGTAGGGCAGTACGGTTGAAATTCTGGCATTGGCATTGGCTTCGGCAGTGTCATAGACTTTGGGCTTCTGTGTGGTCTGCCCCCCGAAGAAACAGGCATAATCCGTCGATTTGCAGTGAACCAGGGAAATTAAGCCCAGATCATTCAGCTCTTTTTCCCTTCGGTCGGTGATCGCGATTTCAGTGGGACATTTCAATGCAATGTCGCCCTCATCCGTCTGGAACGTGTGGGTCGGAAGGCCCTGGACCAGTCCTCCGCCTTCAACCCCGCGGATGGCGGCACACCATTTATACTTTGCAAACGCATTGGTGATTCTCTGAGCCAGCGCGTACGCCGGATTTCCCCAAAGATATTTTTTATGATCCCTGCCATCAACATCTTCTTCAAAGCTAAGGCCTTCGACCGGGACCGTATTGGCCCCATAGGGCAATCTCATCAGAATGTGGGGCAGGGTCAGTGCGACATAACGCGAATCGTCACTGTCTCTGAACGATCGCCATTTAATCATTTCCAGACTTTCAAATACTTTGGACAGATCTCTGGGGACACCCAATTGGGTAAAACTTTCCATATCAAACAGCTTTGGATCCGCTGCAGCGATAAAGGGGGCATGGGCAGCGGCCGCAACGTTGGAAATTTTCTCCAGCAGCGCCATATCCTGGGGGTGACGCCCGAATTCATAGTCCCCGACCAGCAGGCCGTAAGGATGCCCGCCAAAGGTGCCGTATTCCTCCTCATAGAGTTTTTTGAAAAGCTGACTCTGGTCGAATTCAACGGCCTTTTCCAGATCATTGAGCAACTCTTTCTGGGTCAGGTTCAGCAACCGAAGTTTCAGGGTCGTACTGGTTTCAGTATTCATTACCAGAAAATGAAGCCCTTTCCAGGATGCTTCAAGTTTCTGGACCTTTTTGGTATGCATGATTTCATTGAGCTGATCGGTCAGAATCCGGTCAATTTGAGCAATGCGGTCATTGATCATGGCTACCGTATCTGCGCTGACAGTGATGTTTTCATCAAGTACCTGCGTCACCAGCTCACCGACCAGATCTCGCGCGTACTGCAACTGGGACTTGTCGTTGGCCATTCTTCCATTGACGATAATTGTATCCAGCAGGCTCAGCTCTTGCGCTTCGACCGTGCCTTCAGCTACCTGGCCTTCTTTTTCTTCACCAGCCATATTTTCCTCCTCTTAAAAAAACAGGCATTAATGCATCCGATGGGTTAATGCACATGGGTTACTTACCACCTTTATTCAGTCGGTTCCGGCGTTTCAGGGCTCGGTTCCGGGTCGGCGTTACCTTCCGGTGCAGCGGAAAGCGCTTTTAACTCATTAAGATTTTCAGTGTTGTTGATTACATCCTGAATCAGCTTGTCCAGGTCATCGTTGCCGTCGAGTTTGGTGAGCAGATCCGACAGTCGCTGCCGGGCGTCATAGAGTTTTTTTAATGGACCGACCTGTTTCAGGATGTTGACAGGATTAAAGTCATCCATGTGGTTGAACTTGAGTTCGATGTTCATTTTGCTGCCGTCATTTGTCAACTTGTTATCCACCTGACAGACCAGTCGGGGATTGATGGCGGACAATACGCCATTGAAGTTGTCACGGTCTATTTCAACAAATTTCCGATCTTTCAGTTTCGGAAGCGGTTTTTCAGGATTGCCGGACAAATCCGCCATAATGCCGGCAACAAACGGGAGTTCCTTCATTTGAATGGCATCCCCGATCTCCACGTCATAGGTAATCTGTACCCTTGGGGGCCGGATACGATCCAGCTTGTGTTGTGTGCTTTCAGCCATGGTGCTCTCCTTTCATTGTGAGGTATTGCTTGCAAATAAAATGTATCTTAATTTCCGTTTACCGTTCTTCAATTCAGGTTAGCCAACCCAAGCAGTTTGAAAATCTGCTGCAGGTCACGCTCGTCGTTGACCAGTTCCTGAAGCAACTCGGTCAGTGTCATGTTTCCCCATGAAACCGCCCGTTTTACAAGGTAGGGTGTCGGACTGTGCGGTTCGTGGATCAGAAGATAATCTGCTGCTTCAGAGAGCATTCTGTATGCGGCGGCTCGATTTCTGATAGACAAAAAAGACGGCCTTTTCCCAAGATCACTGTCTGAGTCATGTTCGCTCTGAATTTCTTCAGAATCTGACGAACTGTCCGGCTCACTGTCGCTGGTTTTTTGTTCCAGGAATGTATTTGACAAATTTTCGATTTGCTCGATAATGGTTTTGAATTGATTAAACCCCGGTGATTTATTTCCGGATTTTGCGTCCAGAAAACTGCCCAGATCCGATAAAATCCCCAAAGAGGCCCTTAAATCAGAACACTGCTTCTCATAAAAAGATTTTGTGGAAAACATCACGCTTCCCAGGAATTTTGGCCGGGTCACTTGTCCTTCGGATTCGGCACGTTCCAGAACGCTTTTATCTTTTGCGGCCAGCTGCTCCAGTTGATTGGCTTTTTCCCATTGGGAAAAGGTATAGGCATCAACATTGGCGGTTGACTGAGGCCGGGTAATTGCAAGCATCTTGAGCTTAAATGCGAGTTTTTCGTTCATCCAGTAAAACGGAGAGAGACGACTTTCCAGATCATCTTCAACCAATTCAGGATAAAGTTGATCCCAGAATTTTTCACATAGCCTGAGAATGAACCTGAGTCCCTCTTTCAGTCCTGCATAGCCATAAAGATGCATCAGGGATTCGAGCATCCAGACGGCGATCTGCAGGTCTTTGGTACGTTTCTCCAGAGCCTCCGAACAGATTGACCATACCTGGTTCCACTCCGCCTTTTTCAGATCCCTGGCCCACACGCCCTGAGGAAGCTGCTCGTTATCTTCCCGCCGGGCCTCGGAGATTTTATCATAGGTGCCTTCATAGCGCAGAAATTCTCCGGCAGGGTTCTGATCCGATATGGGATTTAACAGCCGGTTCAATCCCAGGGCAAACGGCTCTGTGTCGATATCCGTATTTGAATCCGGGGGTATGGATTCAGCTCTGTCAGAGGTGGAAGATATCAATTGATCCGATTTTATATTTTTTTCTTCTTCAGTCGTCATCACTGCCTCCAGAAAATTGAAGCGATTATCTTATATCCGGCGGGAGCCTCGCTCCCCTGGAGATGCTATAAGATAAAAGCCGCCTGCTTCTTGCCTTTTGTCTCAAACGAATCGATAGCGCTCCTGAGTCCGCCCGCTGGGAGCTGATTTATTTTATCGGAAGCGCCTGTAATTCCGGTGCCCTTTGAGGAAAAACGGGCAACACCAGCGGACTTTTTTTCTTGTCCGGACTCAGAAGTTTCAACCGGATAAATGCGGTGGTCTTTTTTTTGTCCGCCTCCAACGACCTGCCACTTCGCGTGTCAATGGAAAATTTCAACGTGTGGGGTTCGGGATCAGCGAATTTGTCAAAATCGCTGGCTGCGGCGGCATGCATTCTGACAAACCGTATCAGCGACCATTTATTGCTCAGTTTATAGACAACCGTTTTGTCCTGTATGCTTACCCCGGGCAGATCCCCTCCGAAAACCGGATAACCCTCTGCGTTTTTTGCCCACCGAAGCGACAGGCCAACCGGATCTCCATAACGCCAGCGCCCGATGTGTCCGGAGTCGTTATTGTTGAATTTCTGACCGCCGACCGCCAGTTCCCAATCGATAATCCGGTTGGCTTCAACCTCATGGGTGCGGTTTACCCGGAAATCGATATCAAAATCCAGAACAGGGATATTGCCTTCAAACGGTTCGGTTTTGTCGATGTTGGATGAAAAAAATTGTCGAACCGCATCCATACGCGTCAGAAATTGTACCGTCTCATCGGCTGAAATCGAAAACAGGGGGGCGTTTTCCAGCTCTTTTCTGACGGTCTGGATTTCCTTGTCGAAGCGATGATAAAAATCATAAATATCTTCCGGATCGGCCTCAGAGGCGGCATCAATGTCTGATACGTCCGTAAATGGAAATTTTCCGGCCAGCTGCCGGTTGAAAAAAATTTGAATTTTACCATATTGATCAATGATGTTTGCGGTTGCAAGCCTCCGGCACTGTTCATAAAGCAGCCGCCTGATCCGGTTTCTTTTTTGCAGAAAGATGTCACCGGATTGTTCGCTGACCTGCTGGGCGCTTATTTTCGTAAAATAATTTTTTTCATCGATCGTATCGATTTCAAAAAGAACGAATTTTTCAAGGGTGGAGATTGAATTCTCCGGTATTTTATTTTCATACTTTTCAAGCTCGGAAATGATCTTTTCCCATTTGAAAACGATCCTTTTCAACTGATGGTCCTTGATAAACCGGCTGTTGGATAAGACGGAAATAAGCGGTGCGGCATATTCATTGGCAAGTTGCTTGATGCGATAGCGCTGAAGCTGCAAATAATTTATCAACTCTTCCTTATCGCTCACATCAAAGGCTTGCAGGGAAAGCATGCGGGTGCCGGACCACCAGGACAGGTCCTTTCCTTTGATGTTGTATAAACTGTCTGCTTCAAGCAGGCTGTCGACCCTTTCAAGCAGAGAAGCCGTTTGCCAGATAATCGTATCGGACAGTGACAGATAGGCATCCGTAAGATCCAGCCGGTCAAGATACCCCAGAAGATAATTCAACAGCTTGGCGGCGTCTTTAAAATTGCGGATCTCGGAAAAAAGTTCGGATTCACGAATCCGGTTGTCAAACGTTTCGAAAAAGGGCACATAGCTTTGCGACCGTTCGATGAGATCCTGCACCCTGCTTTCCAGCTGGTCTTTTGCCACACTGCCGATGATCGTTTGAAAATCCGATGAAGCGCTCTGTACCCCGTTAACGATAAAATCTTCATAAGGGACAAACAGCTTGACCGCATCGTTGAGATAATCCGAATTCCACCTGGGCCGGGTGCCGGCCGGAATAATCCCGCGGGCTTTTTTCATCGGCTCAGCCGTCATAAAATCCTGTTTCAGCAGATTGCCCAGATCGGATTTTAATGACAACAGGCCGGCAGATAACATCGGGGTGAGTTTTTCATTTTCAACCTGGAGCAGTGGACCGGTCAGGGATGTTTTTATCTGTTTAATGGTGTTTTGAAGGGCCATAAATTTTTCTTCGCCGGCCCTGCATATTTCTTTCTGAAGATCCGGCCCAAGAAAATTCGACTGATCAATAAAAGACTGTATTTCATCAAACGACTCTCCGAGACTGAACGTATCTTTGAAAATCCATGAAACTTCAGGAGCGGCGACCAGTTTTTCAGTCTGGTCGATGGTGTCCAGAAGATCAAGAATCAATTTTTCATCCGGGGCAACGCTGCGGCTGCCGGTCGATATTTTCTGCAATTTCGCCGACAATGCCCCCAGTTGATCCACAACCGGATTGGATTGAAACAATCGGTCATAAAATTGTTGGATCAGTTTTTTCAGGGTGAAAAACTTTGCCTTCAGTTTGAAAATTGTCGGATCAAACACCCGGTACTGGGTTTCGCCCAGGGCCTTGTGATAATATCCGGCATTTTTGTAAAATTCTTCGGGCAAATCGATATCGAACAGATATTTGACCACCTGGCCCAGTTGATTTAAATTTTTTGTTTCGCCCAGTCCGTTGTATAAATCCGCATAATTTTCAAGCTCTTTAAGCTGCCGGGAAAATGCCTGAAGCCTTATAAATTCTGGCGTATCTTCAATGCGAAGGATGCTGCCTCCTGCCAAAGACGGGGCCTTTTCCCGGCCTTCAAAGGGTTCAAAAATAGCCTTTGCTTTATGTATCAGCTGAATATACATGGCTTTTAAAATAATCTTATCGTATGCCCGCACCATGGAATCGTTGATCTTGTCATGAATGTCACTGAACCATGAAGCGGGAATAAAGGCAAAGGACAGGCTGTGGATACGGGTCATGCCTTTAAAAAGATTCAACGCGCTCTGGTCAAAAAGAATGGTTGAACTTCCGTGATGAAGGATGTTGTAAAGTTCCAGTCCATCCTGCTGTACCTCTGCCTTATCCCTCAGTTTGTCGACATCTTCTGCAATTTCCTGAAGCACCGGCAGCAGCGCCTGTTTGTCAGCCTGCAGCCGGCTGCAGGCGCTCCAAAGCCCTAAACTTCCGGCCAGAAACATCACCAGAAACACAAGCTGAGTGACGAGGACGGCCCGGTTTCTTGATAAATACGCCTGACGCTGTGGACTGGCCAGTCCGTGTTCCTGGAATATTTTTTTTTCAAACAGGTCTTTCAGGAAAAACGGCTTTGGAGACGATGCGTCATTATCGGTTCCAATGGTGCTGTTCCCGCAAAAATAGAGTCCTCTGAATATAAATGATTCATGATAGATGCTCTGCCTGAACAGCCGGTTCAAACAGAGCTGAACCGGCTCCAGCAGGCGATGAAAACTGGCGGGAAACCGAAAGAGGCTGTCTTTGTCCGGGATATCGGTTTTTTCCGTAAAAAGCTCCAGTTGACACTGATGCAGCTTGCAGGTGATATGTTCAAAGGCCTGATTTGCCCAGTCGTCCGTATACCCGACATCGACCCCATACGGGCTTGACCAGCCGAAGATATTATTGCGCAGCCTTTCCGGGATAGAATGGCAAAAACTGCTGAAACCCTCTATCTGATCGCATCGGGTTACCAGGACATATACCGGGAACCGGATTCCAAGGGTTTTTTGTGCATGCCAGAGTTTTTTTTGGATCGCATCGAATTTTTGAGATATATTTTTTAAATCCGGCTCATTACCGTTTTCAACGCCGATCAGGTCTGTGCAGGGAATCGTCACAACGACACCGTCTATAGGGCGCTGGGAGCGATGCTTCTGAAGCAGCCTTAACAACTGCCGCCACCTTTTTTCATCACTGGTTGCGCCGTCTTTTCGAAGCACCAGATCTCCGGCGATATCCAGAACCAGACCCTTTTCAAACATCCACCAGGCGCAGGCCTTTTTCACTTCGGGCCCTTGCCCGAAAGGACTTCCCAGGGGCAGCTCCAGATTGCTTTGACAAAGCGCGGTGGTTTTCCCGGACTGCGACTGACCCAGCATCAGAATCCATGGCATGTGATAGCGGAAATTTTTATCGGAAACACTGGATTTCAAAAGTTTGAGCGCCGCTGAAAAAGATTTTCGAAGCTCCAGAGCTGAAAACCGCGCGGGTGGATCAGGTTTTTTTACCGGCTCACCGGAACCGGATGGCTGATCCGGTCTCTGGGCTGCCTGTTTTTCTGAAGCTTTTTTCTCGGCTGATCGGAAAATAAAAACGATGAGGGTTGCAACAACCAGAATAAGGGAGATAACGCCGCTTATCACATAGGGAAGATGGTGTGCTAATTTCATAATGAACTGATCGAGCATTCCCATGTTTGTCCCGCTATAAAACCAATGAGTTTCCGTTTAAAATATGTTCAACGACCCTGATCAGATCTTCCGTGACATTGCTCCATATGGCGCTGGATACCACGATATACACCAGGACCAGAATCAGAATCGCCCCGATCCATTTGCGCATGGACGGCAGTTTTTTCCCGCTGTCCTTGCTCAGGGTATAGGCATAGGTATCAGGAAAAAGACGTCGGGTTTCATCTTGAAGATCCGGATTTTTATGAAAAATAAAAGAGTAAAGCTGCTTGCGGTAGCAGTCGATCCGGCCGGAATCGTCAGCGTCACGGTATTTTCCGCGAAAGCCCAGAGATAACGAAAACAGATATATTCCCGCTATCTCGATCAATGTCGGATCATGGTTTTTCAACAGGCTGTCGAGTTGATTGAAAAATTTTTCACCGGCGGCATTCGTCCCGAAGAGTTCAAATTCCATGAGATTGGATTTCCATGCTTCCCTGCCGTCCCACTTCATGCTCAGAAAAATCTCATCGGCCAAAGCGGCCATTACATATTGCGCTTCCATGTAAAAATTGGCGCTGTATTCTCCGCCATGACCGCGTGCCTCCTGAAGCTGTCGTTTCAGTACATACAGCAACCGGGCATGTATCTGATGGGACAACTCTTTTTCGGGGGCGGCGGTTTGAATCAAACCGGCATCCGATGGGTTTGCATCCTTTGATTCAATATGCTGTTTCTGGCAGATGAGTTCATTGTAAAACTCATGAAACTGCTGCATGAGAAAAGAATTAAATAATTGTGTATGATTCATAGGACGCCGGCTTAAATATCGGTAAAAATCAGGTTGGGTTTTTTACATACAACATGATTTCCGTGGGTTTCTGCCTTCCTGCCGGATCTGAGGCATTCAGAATCCGCAGGGTCTTGTCCGGTTCGATAAAATCCGGGTCGGCGGTCACTGAATACAGCACCACCCCTTTGGCCGGAACCAGTCTTTCGTCTGAATCGAATTTTTTTCTTGCCGCTCCAAGAATGCGCATTTCCTTCATGGTTTCGATTCTGGTCTCCGAACCGATCATGCTTTGTTCCACCCATCCGGCAAGATCTTTTTCCGTCATGCCGGGTCCGGCTTTGAAACCGATGACAAGGGATGAAGACATCCAGGCTGGTTTCAGTGAAAGATCGAATATTCCGTTTTCAAAGTTGAATGCAATGGCCGTATGAGATTCCAGGATTCCTTCCGAAATCATCTGATTGATAAAGTCTCTGACCTGTTCAAAGTTGCTGCGGATATCATGATGCTGGTAAGCCTTCAGAACCGGCGGAATCTGACCTGAGCCCAATGCAGCCAAATTGCCCGCCAGTGTGCACAAAGACAGATAAAGCACATACGGATGGGCGCTGTCTGTATTTAAAAGGGCTTCGAAACAGGGCAGGCCGGAAACCAGACAATGGATGAACAGTTTGGTTTCAAGAATCATGGCGCCTTTTCCGGATAATGCGGAAGCGTCGGATCTTTCGGATAAAAAAATCGCTTTTTCCCTTAATCGACGGGCGATGGCCGAACAAATTTCTCCGGCAGCAGATGAACGGGAAACTGTCAGGCACGGGGGAATGAAATGAGTCAAAGAAAACGTTTCATTCCTGTAGGCGACTTGAGCCAGTGGAAAGGCGGTATATTTCTGATGGGGGGTTTCGGTTGCCAGAAGGCTGATTTTCGGTTTGAGACGGGGAATGGAAAGCTCTGATTCTCCGGTATTCTCATCTGTTACCGGTTTGCCTTCAATCGAATCGTACCTTGCCAGTGACCCTTTTACAGCCGTTTGCCCGATTTTTTTTGCCGGTACCGCCAGATGAACCCGCAATGCCCTTTGTTTTATTTGTTCGGCATACGGTTTTAAATCGACTTCAAGGCAATTTTCATCTTCGGGCAGATGGCATACGATCAGGCCGTCAGGCATGACCGCTTCCAGTTCCAGAACTCTGAAAATTCCATCTGCCAGAAGTACCTGATCGATTTTCAACCGCCGGACTCCCCAGTGAAAAGGCGCCGCCGCCATCAGATGATAATAGAGAAGTTCCTCCTGACGGATTGACAACTGTTGAAAATGCTGGGGGGAGAGCAGCATGCCTTCGTGCCACTGAATCGCTCCCGGCAAATTATTCGCGTTTGTCACAGTGCGGTTTTCCTTCCGATAATTTCCAAAAATTCTGCCTCATATAGTTCTATAGCGCTATAGCAAAGAAAATTAGATACAGGCGGCGGATCAGAAACAAGCTGCCCTGGAAAAATTTATTTTCGGTCCGCCCCTAAAGTTTCAATAAAAAAATCTTCCTCCAGAAGAAAAATATGAATGCTTTTAAACGGATCAACCCGGTAGCGGTGAGCTCCCGGGGAAAAATAATCGGCGAAAACGACGGCACCCCTGGCCTTGGCTTTAAGCGGCAATTGCTGAACCGAAACCTTTTGCCCGGGCACCCACTCCCAGCTCCAGATATCGAAACCCGTTCCTTCGATATAATCCCGACGGATTTGATTCCGATTTTCACTCCACTGTTTTGCAGACATGCTCAGCAAATCCGTCAATAATTTTTCGTTATACACGATGAGCAGATCCAGTGCGATTGGATTGTTCCGGTTTGCCTTTTCGGCAATGTCTATCTGGAGATTAAATTTTTGTCCCAGCATCGCCCGGGTCCGGGTTTTGATGCCGCATGAAAAGAAGAGGGCAGCAATACTGAAAGACAGAATCAGAAACGTGGCTGTCTTCATAAAAGGATTGCAACGTATTTCCGATAGGTAAAAGTGCTTCATAAAATGCACCGGCAGTGCTGTTGTCGGAAGATATTTATAAAAACCGCTTCGACTCGTTTGATGCCAGATGATGAAAACACAATGGAATTTAGAAATTCTGGAGTGCCTTTTCATTCATACGGCACCCAGCTACTTATAAGCTGCACCGATAAATTGCAAGTAAAAACAGTAAGCGCAAAACCGAAATTTATGAATAAGGAATTGTTTTTCGTGAGCAAGACTATGCCAAATGTATTTATGTGCCGGGGATGCAAAGGAAGAGATGATTGGGATGATATTTCTTCAATACATTACCGCCAGAAATCTACCCGGCTACTACTGAGTTAAAATAAAAAAGTTGTGGAATTTACAAAAATAAAGCGGTATATAAAATAGTTTCTAAAAAGCTTGGTAAGTTTCGTAAGGAAAAATGACGCTTCGAAAAATTTAAAAAATTGATTCATTCGGGAGAATTCAGAATGCCTATGATCGATATTGACAGCGGTAAAGTGATCCGATTGGATTCCAGTGTTTACGCTGACCGTGCGGATCTGGCCGGAATGGGGTTGACCACGGATTGTTTTCGGGAGGTTTCCACCCGGATGGGTGCGACGAAGCAAACGCTGTCCCAACTCGAAGTGATCATCAGCTCTCAGCTGCCGGCACCGGAGACCGGTCTTCAGGTCGAAAACCACGCCTCACGTCATTTTCAGTTGATGGCGGACCTGAAGTCCCGGTTTGAGACGAACCGGAACAAACCCATCAGCCGCTTTCAGCCGGATCGGTTGACGCCTTTTGAATCTTTTAGTTCCCTGGCGAACGAAATCCAGCAGTCCAGTCGGAATGTATTTTCCGATCCGCAAAGCATAACGCTCAATAAAATGGTTTCGGATTGGCTGGTGCTTGTCCGGGAACTGATCACCTGCGCCCAGAATGCGGAAAAGGAGCTTCAGCGGGTGGTCACCGAGGTCGATTCCGCCCGCCAGGCCCGGTGGAAGCTGGTCGGAAATATCCTGGGTACGGTGATCAAACTGGCGGCTCCGCCGCCGTTCGGGGCGATCATCGGCGGGGTCGTTCAGGCGGTTCTCACGGCCGACACATGGACTTCCTGTGTGACAGCGTCGGCAGGATCGGTCATGTCCGCCACCTATCCCGGTCAGTCTAATTCCTGGAAGTATGACGAAGCCACCGGAACATGGGGCGGTGCGGTTGAAACCACCTACAATGCCGTGAGTACTTCCCCGGCGCCTTCGGGCGTCAGCGATCTTTCAGGCTACTCGTCAGTGCCTCAGCTTCTGGACGGGGTTCCCATGATCTTTGCGGAATCCAAACGCAAGGCCTTTGACAAGGTCAATCAGAAAACGTTCTGCCATGTGACGGATCTGCCGGCTCCGCCCGAAAACATGTCCGGCTCCGCCGCGGATACCATCCGACAGCAGGTTCAGGAAAAGGTCAGGGTGATCATGACAGCGGTCAACGAAACGCTGGCCGAATATATGAGCACCATTCGAACGCCGACTTCCCTGGTATGGGCTTGCTGGGATTATGAAAAGGTCAACCTGATCGCCAGGGCCAGGTTGGCGAGAGATTCCAGAATGTTTATTGCCGATCACCTGAAGCAGTCGAGCAGGTACTACCTGAACACCTTGGCCCACGGGATCATGACAGACCTTGCCGCGAGGGCCAAACCCCGGATCACGGTGACCGATATCAGCGAAGCGGCCGTTCAAAAACAATTCGAAATATTGATGTGGGCGCAGTACCTTGCCACTACGGGCCTTGACATAAAACCAAAAGGCAAAAAACATATCACGGATACCAGCGATGAGTCGTATCATCTGGATCATTATGGGAAGGTTAAATTTAATTTCTGGCAGAGTACTATCGCTGCCAAACTCAAGCAGCTGGGCATTATCCGGGAATTTGAATCCGTAAAAGCGCATTTTTTCAGTTTAAAGTCAAGAGATCCCGCTTATGACACGGCGCTTTCAGTCTGGCACCCGCCACAAAGCGGTCAGCCGTGGAGCCCGATTCCATATCGTCTGGGGGGAGACCGGTCGAGCGGGCGTCTGGCGGCGTGGGGGGTTGAGTATAGCCTGCGTCCCCCCGAGGAATTATTTAAAGCGATACTGGGATGATGGGGCCGGGTATATTTTCCTTTCCGGTTTTTCAATGCCTTCATAGAAGCCCGGCCTGCTCGAGGCAGTATTCCACCAGTGCTGCGCCGATCGGGCGAATCGGTTTATCGGCATGGGCAGGATCTGGGGTGATGAAAATCAGCCATGCTGACCCAATTTTTGCTTTGAAAATTATCACTAGGCTGAAGGCTCAAAGATGAAAGCTCAACAGGGCAAACCAGCTGATATTTTTGAGCATTCAGCTTCGAGCTTACGCGGAACAAAAATGGAATAATACCAAAAAACCGGGTTAAGAGAGAGTATTTTCACCACTCCAGTCCTGATCCGAGAGGCATGGCTCATCCAGTCATTATGTGCCTTGATCAGGTGATCGAATGTATCGACCATATTTTCGATATCTTTTTTGTTTTCTTAAGGGGGAAGGGCGCGGTTCGAATCTATTGAGATCTGTTGAAAGTAAATGAAACGAAGGACTTGCATTTCGGGTCGAGAGCGCACCGTGTGAGTGCGGTTGGATTGGATGCGGAAACCGTACGTAAATACATCCGTGAACAGAAAAAAATGACAAACCGGTGGAATTCGATTTTGAACGCGGATACAGACTTTCGCGGATCAAGATAACCGCCTTCCGTTGTAAGCAATATTTTGCTTTTATCTGAAAAATTTCAATTATTCCAACTTCATGAATAATAATCATATGAATAATAATCAATTGACAAATAACACCCAATCTTTTTATAAAA
>Ga0265294_10000554_pt1 | contig 49873 bp, 45 predicted proteins | sample MunlanPumphouse3_FD_192504 | JGI IMG/M metagenome (GOLD analysis project Ga0265294, IMG submission 192504) | Groundwater microbial communities from a municipal landfill in Southern Ontario, Canada - Pumphouse #3 | ecosystem: Environmental > Aquatic > Deep subsurface > Groundwater | place...
CCTATGTTGCTCCGGTGGTAGGATTCGAACCTACAACCTATTGCTTAACAGGCAACCGCGCTACCATTGCGCCACACCGGAATATGCTTATATATATACCTCAAATTTAATGTTTTTTCAACCCTTTAAAAGGACTTTTAAATAAATTAAAGGTGCTGTTATATTTCAACAAATGTCAAAATATTTCCAACACCTTCCTCTTCAAAAAAATACTTGGGCAAATTAACCAAAGAATAACAGTAACCTCTAGGCCCATTACTTAAAAGAATAAGGTCGATTTCGTTAATGGCACTAAAAACAACGGCGAAAAACAATTCCTCATGTCTATCCTCTCTTCTGAAAAAAAATGGCTTCAAAAAAAAGATTTCTTTACCAATGACAGCTTTCTTTGTTTTGACAATGATTTGTTTGTTTCCACTGTCCCTGATAACTATCTTCATCTTTTTTCTCTCTATTTTTGCAAAGATAGGATCGTTCTCAGAGATAGGGTCCCCATTGCCATTTCCAAGTATTAACACAAATTCACCTCCCTAATGTTCCACAAAAAAAATAGCATTAAAAGTTTTTTAAGTCAACGAAATTAGTAACCTTCTAACTTCTTTAGATCTTTGTGTCCTCTAATCTTTTCAATAGCCTTAGCTTCAATCTGTCTTATTCTCTCACGAGTTACACCAAACTCTTGCCCCACCTCTTCCAGAGTATGAGTTACTCCATCTTCTAGGCCAAACCTCATAGATATGATTTTTCTCTCTCTTTCAGCTAAATCTTTAAATATATCTTCTAGATGTTCCCTTAATAGTGTTCTTCCTGCTTGAGAAGCCGGAGACTCAACTTTTTCATCTTTAATAAACTCACCTAAAACACTGTCTTTCTCATCTTCTCCTACTGGAGTCTCAAGAGATATTGCTTTTTGTGAAATCTTTTCTAGGTGACGAACTTTTTCAACTTCAATTCCCATTTCAGCAGCAATTTCTTCGTCTAAAGCTTCTCTATCAAGCTCTTGCAAAAGCTTTCTTCTGGCCTGAGTATATTTAGTTAGTGTTTCAATCATATGAACAGGAATTCTGATTGTTCTTGCTTGATCAGCTAGTGCACGCGTAATTGTTTGTCTTATCCACCAGGTAGCATAAGTTGAAAACTTGTATCCCTTTCTCCAATCAAACTTTTCAACAGCTCTAAATAGTCCCAAATTACCTTCTTGGATTAAATCAAGTAATGTTAAATTAGGAGAACGTCCGATGTATTTCTTAGCTATAGAAACAACTAGCCTTAAGTTTGCTTCTGCAAGCTTTCTTTTAGCATCTTCATCTCCATCTTCAATCCTTTTAGCTAAATCTTTTTCGTCTTTAGCTGTGATCGGATCAATTCTACCAATTTCTTTTAGGTATGACTGAATCGAATCTATCTTTCCTAAAGATGCCCTCTTCTTTTTTTTAGGAAGATCTGTTGTATCTAGGTAGCCTCTAGATTCTTTAATTTCAATGCTTGACTGCTCAAGTCTTTCAAACATTGAATCAAGTTCAATCATATTTTCTTCAATGTTAGGAAAAAAGTTTAAAATCTCACCAAAAGTAACAAATCCTCTTGTCTTTCCTTTCCTAACAAGATCTTCCAATCTCTCTGGAGTAATCACAGAAATAACTCTTTTTTTTCTTTTAACTATTGCTTTCTTCGGAGCCTTTATTTCCTTTTTCGTTGTTTTCTTCATTATTTTTTGTTAGCTTATTAAACTTTTCTAACAGTTCTTTTACTTGATCAAAAGAACCACTTTTTTCTTTATTTTTAATTTCTTGAACTATCCTTCCTCTTTCTTCCTTTTTAACTAAAGATTCTATTTCTGAAAAACATCTTCCCCATTCCTTTGGAACATCAATATCCTCTCCTTTTAGTAAATCTGATTTTAATAAGATATAGCTAGAAACATCTATATCCTCTTTAGGTTTTTCCTTTAATTTTAGTAAAATATCCTTTGTTTGATTTGAAAGCAATTCAAATTGTTCATTATTCAATTTTTCAACCACTTTGGGATCTATAAAGGCAAGGGAAAGAATCATTTCTTCAAGCAGGTCTTTCCTTGTTTTTTTATCCGCTATGACCTTTTCTCTTTCAATAACTTCATCTTGTTCATTAGCTACCTTGCTCATCTCTAAGCGGATATCCTCATCCTTAACCATTAGCTTATTAGAAAGGTTTTCTATCCAATAGCTCTGTTCTATCGTATTATCAATTTTCTTGATAATAGGCAAGAGCTCACTGACTATTTTCTTTTTATCTTCAATTGAATTAGGGTCTCTATTTTTGAATGCTAAATCGAAATAAAACTGATTTATTGGCTTTGCATCAGAGACAATTTTCATCCAATTATCATTTCCTTTTTCTAAAATAATATCTGCTGGGTCTTTTTCAGAAAACATAGATATAACTTTAACATTAAAACCATTTTTTAAAGCCATATCTATGCCCTTCTTAGTTGCATTATTTCCTGCTATGTCCATATCAAAAGCCAAAACTAAATTAGAAGAATATCTTTTAATTATTCCTAGATGAAGATGGGTCAAAGCGGTCCCTGAGACAGCAATACAGTTTTTTACTCCTGACTGATGAGACATAATGCAATCGACATTTCCTTCGACTAAAACACAAAAGTCTTTTTTTCTTATCTCTAACTTAGCCTTATCCATTCCAAAAAGAGCCTGACTTTTATCATACAATAATGTATTTGGAGTATTTAAATATTTTGCTTCAGTATCTGCTTTATTTCCAAATATTCTACCCGTAAAACCTATCACCTGAGAGTTAAGATCAAAAATAGGAAACATTATTCTTCCCCTAAACCTATCAAAGAACTTTTGAGATTGTATCCCTAATCCAGCATCAATAATGTCTTCCCTTTTAAATCCTTGGCCTATCAAATAATCTGTTAGCCCTTGCCAAGCATCAGGAGCATATCCAATTCTCCATTCCTTGATTGTCTCTTCTGTCATTCCTCTTCTTAGAAGATATTCCTTCGCTTCTTTTCCTGTTTTACTTTTTTCTATCTGAAAAATAAAGAAACTTGTAGCTTTTTCAGACAAATTGAGAAGTGTTTGTCTTTTAGTTTTTGCTTTTTCCCATTCAGGAGAAGAAGCCTTTAATTCAACTCCTGCTTTTTGAGCAAGAATCTTTAGTGCATCAGCAAAATCTATTCCTTCTATTCTCATTACAAATTTAAAAATATCTCCTCCATCATTACATCCACCAAAACAATGCCAAAGCTGACGAGACGGAGAAACAAAAAATGATGGCGTCTTTTCGTCATGAAAAGGACAACGGGCCCTATAGTTAATGCCCGCCTTTTCAAGTTTAATATAGCTACCGATAACATCGACTATATTTAAACGAGATTTAATTTCTTCTATTTCTGAAGCCATTGTTTATTTTTTTATTGCTGGTCCCATTCTCCTAAGATAATATCCAAATATATTTCTTCCTCGTTTCTTAGTATTTTTAACTCAACTGATTCTTGAGGATCATACTTTGATATGATTTTAGAAAGAGAATTTTTCTCTGTTACCTTCTCTCCTCCCATTTCTAAAATTATATCTCCCTCTTTTATTCCAGCCTTTTCTGCAGGAGAACCAGATACAATTGCTGGATCATTTTCTCCCTTAATCACTAATGCTCCGTAATCTACAGATAGACCTTCTTTAGCACTTTTTTCTTTATTGAGAACAACATACCTTACTCCCATATAAGGATAAGATATTTTTCCCGATGTCATAACTTGCTCTATACTCCTTTTTGCTTTATCAATTGAAAGAGCAAAACCTATATTCTGTCCTGACATAGAAACAGCAGTGTTTATTCCAATAACCTCACCTTTTAGATTAATAAGAGGACCCCCTGAATTTCCTTTGTTTATAGCTGTATCAGTTTGAATAATATCCTCTAGTGTTTCTGTTGAAAAATCTGTTGTATCCGAAGCAATTATTGTCCTGCCTAGGCCAGAAATAACTCCAACAGAAACAGTATTTTGGAATTGACCCAAGGCATTACCAATAGCAATCACAGTCTGCCCTATTTGAACATCATCAATCGTTCCCAATAATAAAGGTTTAAATTTTTCTTCACTTTCTATCTTCATGATCGCTAAATCTTGAACAGGATCTCTAGCCAAAACTTTTGCATCATATTCTCTTCCGTCTGTCATCACTACAACATATTCAGTAGAGGTATCAGAAACAACATGCTTGTTTGTTACTATCAAGCCCTCTTCGGAAACTATAAAACCTGTTCCTGCTCCAACTTGCTGTTTTTCAGTTCCCGTCTGTTTAAGTTCAGGAATATAGAAAAAGAATCCATCCAAAGGAGAAAGATATTCTTCTTCATATACTGGAACTTCTTTATATAAAACTATACTAACAACTGAAGGAGAGTTTTCTTTAACAACTTCTATTATTTTTTGCTCTTGTGTGGTTTGAGGAATATATTCTTTTTCAACTTCTATTATTTTTTCTGAATGAACAATTGGAACCCCAGCACTAATAACTTCTTGTTTTAACTTAAGATAAAAAATATAACTTGAAGATATTCCACCCAAGAGACCTATTAAAAAAACTATGATTAAAAATAGTCCTTTAAAAGGTTCTTTTTTTTGTGACAATATTTCTTCTTTTTTAATATTGAATTCGGGTAATTCGTATATAGACATAAGCATTATTTATCATCATAATGATTAAAATCATATTTAACATTTCTTGATGGTTTTCCAAAAGCAAGATTAATTGCACAGATTAAATACTTAAAAGCTGTTCTGAAATAACCATCTCTCTGAAATCTCCGCAGAGGCATATACATTTTAACGGAAGAAATAATTCCGAATTTACCAATCTTATCAGCCTGCTGAACAAAGTAATGATCTTCAGCTAAACTAATCGTCTCGTCAAAACCATTAACTTTTTCAAATAATTCTTTTCTAACCATAATACCCATTGCTCCCATTGGAAATAAGTTTTTTAATAGCCTCTGAGGAATGTTATAGAAAATATCTAAAGTTATCGGATTCATATAAATATTATTTTTCTGAGTATAAAGAGGAAAAGAAGCAATGTCTAATTTGTTTTCATTAAATTTCTCAATAGACTCAGAAATAAAATCTTCAATCTTAATGTCTAAGTCGGCATCAAGAAACAAAAAAATATTCCCTTTTGCTATTTTAGCTCCTGCGTTTCTTCCTCTAGCAGGAAGTCCTCCTTTAGTAATAATACAATCAAATTCTTTAGCAACTTTCAAGGTATCATCAGTTGACCCAGCGTCTGCAATGATAACTTCATAATCAATAAATGAAGTTCTATTGATAATAGATAAAACTCTTTTAATATTTTTCTCCTCGTTTAAGGTTGGTATAATTATACTTAACATATTTTAATTTATTGTTTTTTTAACTTCTTCCCATATTCGAGAATCTTTATTAACGGTCTTCATATAGTACCACCACTCTCCTCCCCAGAAATAAAATGTCTTTATGCCTGTTTTTTTTGCAAAACTAATATTTTTCTTAAACTGTTCTAAATTCATTGTTTTTTCCATTTCTCCTAAAGAAGAGTTCATTATTGAATTAGCACACCATGGCTCGGCTTGCAACTCTGTTCCAATAACCTCTTTGTGAAAAACTTTACTAACTAAAGAAGCTCTTCTTTCGTAAAAAATAGGAGGTAAAACATAAGAAATGTAGTTTCTTAAATAATTTTGCCAAACCTTTCTATAGGTTGTTACACCTAAGGCATCTGCTCCAACTTGCGACGACCTTACCCAAAAAGAAAGCTCTCCACTATCAGTAACAATAATAGGATGGTCCTTATCAATTGATTTAACAAAAGCTATTTCTTTTTTAAAGAAACTTTCGTCCACCCAAGGACAGGCTCCAAAACTTAAAAAAACTTCATTTTCAATTTGCCAAGAAGCCAAAGAAGAAGAATTCATATATCTTTTAACTACAACCTCTAACATATTTAAAATTTCCTTTTGCTGCTCATCTTTACTCATATTCCTAGCCCAAATGGGAAGATGACATTCTGGCCAACGAGGAGTTTTCATTCCTATAGCTAAAATAATATTTACATTATTTTCTTCGGCTTTTTTAATCTGCCAATCAAGCTCTTCAAAATCATAAACTCCCTTATCTTTTTCTATTAAATCCCAATGAACAGATATTTTAATATTTTTAAAACCAAGATCTTCTATTAAAGCAAGGTAAGTCTCCCTTGAATCAATCTCTAAAAATTCTGTTTGTTTTTTAGAAAAGTTAACCCCCCACTTTATTTCTTCATTGGCATTAGTAGTGCCAACGAAAAAATAGATAATCAAGAACATGATTATCAAAACTAAAGACCATAAAATATACTTTATTAGAGGAAGCATTGCCAATATTATACTAAAAATAGAAAAAAAATCAAAGTACCAAAACTGCAAAGCCTATTACTATTAAGATAATAGCTATTACCCTTTGAATAATCACCTTTTTTGAGATATTTTCTTTTAAAATCTTAGGAAAAAAGAAAGATACTAAAATAACCATAATAAAAAGAAAAACATATTGAATACCTTTCATTGCATTCATTATTGCTAGATAAGCAATCGGAACTAAGGCTATTGCCCAACTTTGTAAAACAGTAGCAAGACCACCAAAAACTTGAGCTGATAAAAATATGGCACTTGTTTTCTTACTTATTTTTCTTTCCGTCTTAAAGATTTCTTTTCTAAATGATTTATCAAAGAGAAGGGTTAAAACAAAAATAAAGCTAACTATTTTTATCCATATGAAACCTTCCCAAAAACTAATCTCCACGAAAACAAGCTTAGAGAAAATAACATCTAATGAAAAAAATAAAGATGCAAGAAGAGAAACTTTTAGGCTTGCTTTTGTAAGTTTATAATTTTTTTCAATCGAAATTAAAATACTTCCTATTAAAAGAATGATAAAAGCAATTATTTCAGATCCTTTCATTACTTCTCCTCCCCAGAATAGAAAAGAAACCAAAGCTATAAAAATTGGCTGAATGGCCCCTACTGTTGGAAGTATTTTAGAAACATCGAATTTTTCTATTGCATCAAAAAAATAATAAAGACCTAAAACATAAAAAAATGCACCTAAAATAATCCAAACCCACACTAGTCCTTGCGGAACACCAAAGTTAATAAAAGGAATCATCAAAACAGCTAGAATGCTAAAAATTCCTACAAAAAAAGTATATGATTTTGGTTCAGATGAACCCGATAAAACCACCTTGTCTCCTAAGGATGCTAAAGCAAAGAAAAAATAAGAAAAAATTATTGCTATAAGCCAAATCATTTTTCAATATGCTCTTTAATTTTCATCGTTCCATCTCTATTTCCTTCGATGAAACCCTCCATTGCCATTTCTGCTAAATAGCCTGCATCAAGTAAGTCATAAAACCATTCTTTAGCATGATCTATATCTCCTTCATCTATTCCAAAGCCTGATTTTAATAGCCACCTCCTATTAAAGTCCTCTTGGGAGCCTATTGCTTGAGCAATTACTATAGGCAAACCAAGAGCAGAATAAAAAGAAAGTTCACTTGGCTTAGTCCAAAGAACATCTGTTGCTCTAAGAGCTAAATTAAATTTGTTATAATAGTCCGAAAAATTATTATCATACAAAATCTCTATTCCGTGATCTAAAAAATCCCCTAAACCTCCATTAATAATTTCTTTTTCAAAATAATCTTTTACTTTTTTCTTAATTCCAGCGACTAAGACTATTTTTATTCTCTTTTCGTATAATTGTTTTTTAAACTTCCTTACTAATTCTATTCCATTTTCTTTTTGAGCTCCTGCTCCTCCAACAGCAAAAGTAATTGTTAAAACATGATCTGATTTTGAAGGAAGCTTTCCTAATTTTTCGCGAATTATAAAATCATACTTTTCTCTGTATCTTGAAGAAGGGTCTAGATTAACAATCCTATTTCTCATATCTTCTTTCAAAGTCTTTTCATCTGTATTTTCTAGTGGCAATGGATATCCTGTTAAAAATATATTTTCTTCTTTGACTCCATAGGCTTTTAATCTTTCTGTCGTTCTTTTATTTGGAGTAAAATATTTTATTCTTGATTTTTTTCCATGAAGAGGGGCCCAATTTCTTGATATGTCGGCATCACAAACAATACAATATATATCTCCAGGATAATTAAAATATTCAGCCATAAAAGCCGTATTGTAAAAAGTTGAAATAAAAGGAATTTTACTATTTAAACTTTCTATAAGATGCTTCCCCCATCCTTTCTTAAATAGAGAATCTGTTCTCCTTTGAGTGAAGCTAGAAGAAGATAGATTTTTCTTAGTATAAAAACTATTAATTTTTTGTGTTAAGTCAAAAAAATAAAAAATAATCTCTCCTAATAATGGAAAATTCTTAAATCTTGAAACGGCTTCATAAAACGCTCTTGAGCTTTTCCATATTTTTCTATCTTTTTCAGGAATTCCGTCATAATTATTAGCAGAAATAATTTCTCCTTTTTGAGCCAAAAACTTCAAAGGATAAGCTGTCCTCTGATGACCATAACCCATATCTATTGAAACTATCCACGCCTTTTTATTCATAGTAAAATTATATACTATTGTCCTAAAAACTCCAAGCCTCTTTTTTCATTCTTATAAGAGATAAAAAATAAGGGAATATAAGAAATCAAAAGAACAATAATTGGTATTTTAACATTCAAAATAGCAAAAGGTATTTGTGATGAAAATTCGATAATAAACATTAAATAATACAAAAGCAATGTACAAGGAATAGAAAATATAAAAGACAAAGGATAAAACAAGAAGGGAATTAATATTCCTAATCCCATTAACAACGGAGTTATTGGGATAACAAAAATATTAGTAATTATGGAAATTATAGAAAAATAGCCAAAAGAGGAAATTAAAACAGGTAAGGTAAAAATTTGAGCGGCAAATGTAACTGCTATAATTTCTCTTAAATAGTTCCATTTTATAAATCTTAGCCATTGATTAAAAACTGGACCCATCAATATTATCCCTAAAACTGCAAGGAAAGAAAGCTGAAAGCCTAAATCATTTTTTAATAATAATGGATTTAAAAGGAGCATAATAAAGGCAGCTATCACAAGGGTTCTTAAATTAAAAGCTTTTCGATCAAAAAGTTCTGCCAAAAAAAGCATTGTCATCATTATCCCCGCTCTAAACGCTGAAGCCATCATGCCAACAAAAAAAACATACAACAAAGTAAATATTATAGAAACAACTAATGCTTGTTTTCTCCAAAATCCTAAAAACAACAATACCCAAAAAATCATAGTTGAAAAAAGAACAATATGAGACCCAGAAATAGCTATGGCATGACTAAGCCCGCTTCTACTCAAATCTTCTTTTAATTCTTTACTCATTACCGTATCATTACCTAAAATCATTGCCTCCAAAATAGGACTTAATTTAGGGGGCAATAAATCCTTAATTTTTTCAGCCTTACTATTTTTAAATTCGTAAATAAAATATTGTATTTTTTGGAAAGAATTTGAATAAAATTTTCTTTCAATAATTTCAATTTCAGGATAAGAAATTATTACTGAAACTTGAGACTTAGATAAATAACCCTTGTAATCAAAACCTTCTAAGTTTTGAGGAACTAAAATCTTACCTTCAATTTTAATTTTATCCCTATACTCATAAAAAGAATATTTATCTGTAAAAACTAAAGCCTTGCCAACAACACGCCCCTTATCAAAAACATCGACAATCATTTGAGTCTTATCGTTACCCTTTTTTACTTCTCCAGAAATTACTCCGGTTAAGATAACTTCTTTTTGATCAAAATTAATTAAAAAATTTTCATTAATTTTTTTAAATTCACTTTCAAAGCGAAACATTCCTATAGAAAAAAATATAAAACAAAAACCAACAATAATTATTTTTTCTTTCCCCTTAAATAAAATAAGAATTATTCCAATAATAAAAAATATAGATGAAAAAGAAAAAAAATAGGAAGCAACACAAATGCCTCCTATAAAACTCAAAGAAAAATAAGTTAATTTTTGGGAATTGCTCATAATTTTCTAACCCTCTTTATAGAAAGTATTCCCGCAATAAATCCTCCTATATGACTCCAATAAGCAACCGAACCATTCATCTGTCCTATAGAAAAAAGCTGACATAAAAACCATAAAAAGATATAAATAACAGCTGGAAAGAAAAATGGCGGAAAAAGGGCCCTTATTTTATTTCTGGGAAATAATACAAGATAGCCACCTAAAAGGCCTGAAATCGCCCCTGAAGCCCCCAGAACTAGGTCTGAAGAAGAGAGGGCAAAGAGTAAAGAACCGGCAATCCCACAAATAAAATAATAGATAAGAAAACGCCTGGTCCCTAATTTTAATTCTAAGTTATTTCCAAAAACCCAGAGAAACCACATATTTCCTAAAAGGTGCCAGATGTTCCCATGAAGAAACATTGAAGTAATAATCGTGAAGAACATTCCATTCCATAAGTTTTCGAAAGAAAAAGCAAAAAAAGAAAAAGCAAAATTTGAATAGGCACAAGCTAGAAAAAAAATAAAAGTATTTATGGAAACTAAAAAAATTGTTCCATAAGGAATACCTTCCCTAATTTTATTTTTATCGTATAGTGGCAACATTATCTTAATCTAAAAATTTGAAAAAGATCTTTAATCTGTTTTTTTACTTCCTCTAAATCTTCTTCTCTATAAGAATTAATACCATCAGAAATAGTTTCTTTTTCTTTTCTAAGCTGTTGTAAAAAATATCTTTTAGATCCAGAGACCTCTTTTGCAATTTGAATGATATCTTCTATTGAATGTATTTGTGGAGAAATAGTAGTTCTAAATTCATAATCAACTCCTGAATCTTTTATAAGATTAATTGATTTTTTAATTTTATTAATATCTATATCTTTTACTCCAGTTGCTTTACCATATTTTTCTTTTTCTAAAGGCGCCTTAACATCCATTGCAATATAATCAATTAATTTTTTTGAAATAAGATCTTCTAATAATTCTGGGTTGCTACCATTTGTATCTATTTTAACAAGAAAACCCATATCTTTTATTTTCTTACAAAAATCTATCAATTCTTCTCCATTGACAGTTGGCTCTCCCCCACACACAACACATCCATCCAATAATCCCTTTTTCCCTTCAAGAAAATTAAAAAAATCTTCAGAAGAAATTGCAGGATGATTTTTTATCTCTTCGGGCAAAACAAGTTCTTTTGAATAACAAAAGGGGCATCTAAAATTACACCCCGACAAAAAAACAGTACAGGCTATTTTCCCTGGATAATCTATTAAGGTAACTTTTTGTAATCCTCCTATTTTCATAATGACTAAAAATGTACGTTTATTCCGTACATTTAAATTCTTTTCTGTCTTTAAATTCTTGTTGCTTTCCTTCGTTCCACTGAGAAACTGGTCTCAAGTAACCAACAACCCTAGAATAAACTTCTGTCTCTTGATAATTTCTTAAACTCTTATCTTTTTCAAAACACTCGTTGCATTTAAAAATTATTTTTTCTCCTCCTGAAGGCAAAGAATACTTTAAAAGTTTCCCGTTAACTATCTGATCCCCATTAACTATTATTTCTTTTTTGCAATCATAACAGTTCATATTATTGTTTTTTTAGGACAGACGTTTTAAATTCTTTTCTGTCTTTAAATTCTTGTTGCTTTCCTTCGTTCCACTGAGAAACTGGTCTCAAGTAGCCAACGACCCTAGAATAAACTTCGCATGGTTGTTCAATTGCACATTTAGGACAAGTAAAGTGCTTTCCAGCAACATATCCATGAATAGGACAAATTGAAAAAGTAGGAGTAATAGTAATGTATGGTAATTTATTTTTCTCAAATAATTTCTTTACCAAAGATTTAACTGTTTGAATATCTGATAATTCTTCCCCGATAAAAATATGCTCTACTGTTCCACCAGTATACTTGCACTGAATGTCATCTTGAAGTTTTATTTCTTCAAAAACATCGTCTGTATAATTTACTGGCAATTGAGTCGAATTAGTATAATAAGGAACTTTCTTTGTGCCTAATGTTATAATGTCTGGATAAAGCTTTCTGTCTTTTTGAGCTAATCTATAAGATGTCGATTCTGCTGGAGTAGCCTCAAGATTATAGATACTGTTAGTTTCTTTTTGATATTGAACCAATTTTTCTCTCATGAAATCCATAACTTCTAAAGTAAAAGATCTTCCTTTTTTAGAGCCAATATCTTCTCCCATAAAATTCAATAAAGCTTCATTCATTCCGCAAATTCCAATAGTTGAAAAGTGATTTGCATAATATTGTCCTTTTGCTTTTTTAACTCCTGATAAATAATATTTTGAATAAGGATAAAGACCTTTTGTAGTAAATTCTTCAATGGTTTTCCTCTTGATTTCCAAACTCTCTTTAGCTATATCCATCATTTTTTCTAGTCTTTCAAAAAACTCTTTTTTAGTTTTTGATAGATATCCAATTCTAGGTAAATTAATTGTAACAACTCCAATACTACCGGTTAAAGACCCTGACCCAAAAAGACCTCCTCCTCCCCTATTAGACAATTGAGTCATATCAAGTCTTAAACGACAACACATAGAGCGAGCATCTTCTGGCCTCATATCAGAATTAACATAATTGGCAAAATAATTAATTCCGTATTTAGCAGAAGCTTCAAACATTGGATCTAGCGCAGGATCTTCCCATGGAAAATCTGGAGTAATGTTAATTGTAGGAATTGGAAAAGAAAAAGGTCTTCCACTTTTATCTCCTTTTATCATTGAGGCATAAAAAGCTTTATCCAACATTTTCATTTCCTCGCCAAATTCAGAATAATTTTCTTTTTGAGGAATTCCACCAATAATAACAGGCTGATTTGCAAAAGAAGGAGATGGTTTTAAATCTAATGTAACATTTGTGAAAGGACACTGAAAACCAACTCTAGTTGGAACAGCCATATTATACAAAAATTCCTGAATTGCTTGTTCAACTTGAGAATAGCTTAAATTATCGTAACGAATAAAAGGAGCAAGAAGTGTGTCAAAATTAGAAAAGGAAACTGCTCCTGCTGCCTCTCCTTGAAGAGTATACATAAAATTAACAACCTGTCCCAAGGCTGAACGAAAATGCTTTGGTGGAGAAGATTCAATTTTTCCATTAACTCCTCCAAATCCTCTTAATAACAAATCGTACAAATCCCAACCAACACAATAACAAGAAAGAGTGTCTAGGTTGTGCAAATGAATATCTCCGGACTGATTTGCTTCTCTTACTTCAGAAGGATAAACCTTATTAAGCCAATATTTTTTAACAATATATGACACTCCGTAATGGTTTAATCCTTGCAAAGAAAAAGTCATATTTGAATTTTCTTGTACCTCCCAGTCTAGCTTATCTAAGTAGTCATCAACTCTATCAACAGCTTCCTCAGCAATTAATTGAGATTCTCTTATCACTCTTCTTTTTTCTCTATATATAATAAAAGCTTTAGCAGCAATTGCCTCTCCTTCTAGTATTAGTACTTCTTCAACAATATCCTGAATCTGTTCAACAGTAGGAATTTCATCTTTCTTGAATCTTCTATTTAATATTTTTATAACTGATTGAGCTATTTGTTCTGTTTTCTTTCCATTTCCCTGTTTTGTTGCCGTAATTGCTTTAAAAACAGCGTTAAATATCTTTTCAGGAACAAATTCTGTAATATCTCCATTCCTTTTTTGAACTTTAGTGATGTGGTTTATTGTTGTCATATTGGTATTTTACCTTTCCAAAAAATTACTGTCAATTTTGACAAATTTGGTTTAAATTTTATTATTTATTAAGATCTTTCTGAACTTGTAGCGATAATTGTTACCCTAATTTCATCTTTTGATAAGTTATCATCAAAAGAAGCACCAAAAATTATTTTAGCAGAGGGAGAAGATTTCTTTTTAATAAGCTCTGCTATCTTTTTAACCTCTGAAAGAGAAACGTTTTGATTTCCAGAAGCAACATTAAAAAGAATCCCATTTGCTTTATCTAAAGAAAATTTAGTAACTGGAGAATAAAGAGCTTTTTCTACAGCGTGAATCGCTCTCTCTTTTCCCTCACCCTTGCCTGTTCCAAAAAATGCTGATCCTCCATCTTTCAGAATCTCTCTTATATCTGAAAAATCTAGATTCAATATACCAGTACTCATAATTACATTGCTAATACTTTCTACCGCTTCCTTCAAAAAATCATCACATTTCAAAAAAGCTGTTTCAACTGAAGATTTTGGAGGAATAAGCTCTCTTAATTTATCGTTTGGTATCACGACTAAAGTATCAACTTTTTTTCTAAGGTCTTCTAAGCTGTTTAATGCTATTTTTTTTCTTTTTTTCCCTTCAAAAGAAAATGGAAGAGTAAATATTCCAACCGTTAAAGTTCCACTTTTTTTTGTAATTTCTGAAACAATAGGAGAAGCTCCTGATCCAGTTCCTCCTCCTAATCCAGCTGTTAAAAAAATAATATCACTTTCTTTTAAAGAGCCTTCTATTTCCTTGTAACTTTCTTTAGCAGAAAGTTTTCCAACTTCAGGTTTCATTCCAGAGCCAAGTCCCTTAGTTGTTTTTTCTCCTATTCTTAACTTTAAATGAGCTTCCTTTTTCTTTAGATCTTGAGCATCAGTATTTATACTTATAAGATCCACTCCTTTTAACCTAGCTCTTAAAAGTCTATCAATAGTATTACAGCCGGCACCTCCAATCCCGACAACTTTTATTCTTGTTGTAACCATATTATTAAGGAATAAAATTATTTAAGAAGTTTTTGATTTTTTTACCAATTTTACTCCCTCTAGAGTAAGAAGATTCTTTTTCTATATTTGTTAAGACAAGACCACAAACAGTAGTCAAAGAAGAATCCTTATCTATTCCTTTAATGTCTTTACAATAACCTATCCTACAGGGAAGTTTAAATTCTTTTATTGCTAAATCAACTATACCTGGCAAATTAGATCCTCCTCCAGTAAGAACTATTCCTCCAGGAAGAGATCCTTCTTTAGAAACTTTCTTTATTTCTTTGCCTGCAAGTTCAAAAATCTCACAAACCCTTGCCTCAATTATCTTTACTAAATCTTTTTCAGAGAAAGTTAAAAAGTTTTTATCTTTTTTCTTTTTTTCGTCCTCCTCCTCATCTTCTTCAGGAGAATCAATATCAAAGTTAATTTTTTTCTTAGCTACTTTTTTTAGACAAGTTCCATATTTCTTTTTAATGTTTTCAGCAATATCTATTTCTGTTTTAAAACCAATTGCAATGTCGTTTGTAATATTTCCTCCCCCAACAGGAAAAATTACCATATTCAAAAGTTTTCCTTCTTCATATATAACAATACTAGAAGACCCAGATCCAATGTTAATTAAAGCAACTCCAAGTTCTTTTTGTTTAGGAGTTAAAATTGCTTCTGCATCAGCAACAGGACCAGGAATAATATTTCCTTCTTCTATTTCAAATCCTTCCAATGCTTCTACTATACTTTCTATGTCAGAACTTAAAGAAGATAATAACATCGCATCAAGTTCAAGTTTAAAACCTTGTAGTCCTACAGGATCTCTCGTTTCTTTTTCTCCATCAAGAACCCACTCCTTGGGAAAAACATTAATAATTTTCTTATTATTTGACTGAAGATTAATCATTTTAACTTCTCCCTTTGCCCTTTCAATGTCTTCTTCAGAAACTTTTTGATCAGCCCTTCCCACTGAGATAGAGGCATGACTAGGAATCAATTGTAATTTGGTTCCGTTAATATTTACAAAAATATTTTCAATAGAACAATTATGCTTTCTTTCTATATTTTCAACTAATTCGTTAATTATTCTTGAAACTTCTTCTGCATCTTTAACTCTTCCCTTTTCAACTCCAAAAGAATCCGCTGTTTCAAGAAATAAAGCCTCTTTCCCATTCTCGGTTTTTTTAATACCCAAGATTTTAATTGTTTGGGTTCCGATATCAATTCCTGTTATTACTTTTGCTCTAGACATATTGTTGTCATTTATATTAATCTTGAAGATATTTTTCTTGCTTAACAAACATTTTTAAAGCTTCTTTTTTACTTTTCTCATGATCATAACCTAACAAGTGAAGCGTTCCATGAATTATAACCTCTCTTAGTTCTTCATTAAAATCTTTTCCATTTTTCTCAACTTCTTCTGGACAAACAATAATTTCTAAAAGATCTTCTCCAATTTTACCGAAAGAAAGAACATCCGTTGGCTTATTTTTCTTTCTGTAAGTCTTGTTAATATTTTTAATCTCTTCAGAATCAACTATCCCGACTGATATTTCAATGTCTTTATCATAAAATCCTTCAGCTCTTAACACCTTTTCAATGTTTTTTCTAATAAAAGGTTTGCTTATTTTTCTGTAAGAACCGGAAAGATTATTTATTTCTATCATGCTTTGATATATTTTACTAAATAAAAACTTTTAATGCAAGCAACACAAAAAAACAAGCCATTTAGACTTGTTTCTTTTATTTTGATAATTCTTCTTTGACTATTTTTGCTACTAAACTTCCGTCTGCTTTCCCTTTTGTTTGAGGCACAACTATCTTCATTAAGCTACCGATATCTTTATTTTCTATTTTTGAAATTGCTTCTTTTACAATATTTTTTATTTCTTCTTCAGTCAGTTCCTTCGGCATATATTTCATTAAAACATCTATTTCTTCTTTTTCCTTTAAAATTAAATCCTCTCTACCTCCCTTTTCAAACTCAGAGATACTATCTCTTCTTTTTTTAATTTCTGAAAAAATTACACCTTCAACCTCTTCATCAGTTAATCTTATCTTTTCTTTTAATTCTTCTTCTGAAATATCTGGTTCTGACTCTAAAACAAGAACCCTTTTTTCCATTTCTTTGTTAAATATAGCAGAAGTCACCATCCTTAATGAAGAAATGGCTGACTGTTTTTTCTCTTTTAACGAAGAAATTAAATCTTTTTTTATTTCTTCTATTAACATGTTATATTTTTTTGCCTAATTTTTTAGCTTTTTCAAACTCCTTTCTTTTTTCTATCTTGATCAAGGTCCCTCTTTTTTCCATATTTTTACTTTTTGGCTTTTGAGTAAACCTTCTTTTTCTTGCTTCTAACAAAACTCCACTTTTTTGGACAGCCTTGGTAAAGCGATAGACTAAAGATTGTGAAGTTTCTCTTAATTGCTTCTGAATCTTCATACTATTTTTCTTTTAATATTTGTTTTAATTCTTTAACTATATCTTTTTGATTAACTTCGACCTGTTTACTTGTCTGCATGTTTCTAATTAATATCTTATCATTTAGAGCTTCTTTCTGACCTAAGATAAGAACTGCCTTAACTCCTAATCTACTCGCTTTACCCAACTGAGCTTTTAAACCATCCTTTCCAAAACTTTCCCCAACTTGGAATCCTGCCTTTCTTAACTCTTCTAGTGTTGATAAGCTTTTCTTTTTTGCTAAAGGACCAATTTGAGTAAAGAAGACTTCAGGAACCTGACCTAAGGGCATTTTTACTTTATTTTCCTTCATTTCTCCAATTATTCTTTCTATACCTGCAGCTGCTCCACAAGCATCTATTTCTCCTCCACCTAATGCTTTTGCTAGATTATCATATCTTCCTCCTCCTGCCAAGGCCACCCCGCAACTTTCTTCCCTTGTAGATTCTATTTCAAAAACAGTTCTAGTGTAATAATCAAGACCTCTAACTAGCTTGCTATCCAAGCAATAAGGTATTTTTAACTCATCTAAATACTCTAAAACATCCTTTAAGTGTTTTTTACATTCATCACAAAGATAGTCAACACTTTGAGGAGCTCCTAATAAAACCTCCTTACATTTATCATTTTTACAGTCTAATACTCTTAGCGGATTTGTCTTAATTCTTTTCTGGCAATCAGAACACAAAGAAGATTTTTTCTCTCTTAAATATTTAACAAGCTCTTTTCTGTATATAGGACGACACTTATCATCTCCAATAGAATTAATTTTTACAATTATGTTTTTTAAACCAAGCTCTTGAAGGACACTGTACATTATTAGAATAGATTGCGCATCAACAATTGCATCTTTTTCGCCTATAATCTCTATCCCAAACTGATGAAATTGCCTAAATCTTCCAGACTGAGGCTTTTCATATCTAAAAAATGGGCCAAAATACCAAAGTCTTACTGGCTGAGGAAGAGAAACAAAACCATTTTCAATATATGATCTCATTATTGGAGCTGTTCCCTCTGGTCTTAAAGCGAGAAAATCTTTTCCTTTTGTTCTTAACGTAAACATCTCCTTTTCAACAATATCTGTATTTTCTCCAATACTTCTAGTAAAAAGATTAAAATCTTCTAAGATAGGAGTATCTATTTTCTCAAAATCATAAAAACTTGAAACCTTTTTTATTGCATCATAAATCTTATCATAATAAGCTTGGTTATGAGGCAAAATATCATGCATACCTGTTGGAGTTTGAAATTTTGGTTTTGACATATTTTTTAATATGATGAATCTGCTGAACTAACTGTATTAATTAAGACCTCAAAAGGAGAAAATCTTATAAGCATTCTACCTATTATATTTTCTTTAGGTAAAATCCCCCATCTTCTTGAATCAGAAGAATAATTTCTATTATCTCCTAATACAAAATACTCATTTTCTTTTAATTCTAAAGGATTAAAATTATTATTTATACTCCAATTTTTAATATCCTCACTTGAAAGATATATGCTTTCATCTACTTTTATTGATTCACTATTTTTGGTTATGTAAATTTCTCCATTTTTAATTTCGATTGTTTCTCCTGGCAAACCAATAATTCTTTTAATATATTTATTAGAAGGATTTAAAGGATACTCAAAAACAATAACCTCTCCTCTCTGAGGATCTCTTAGCCTATAAGACAATTCATCAATTATAAGATAGTCCCCAGAACGATAATTAGGTTCCATTGAAACTCCTTTTACTATAAAAGGCTGAAACAAAAAAGTCCTAATAGGAACAACTATTATTAAAGCAATAATAAGTATTTTTAACGAATCTACCAAAAAATCAACAAATTCCTTTAATTGCATTTATTTTTAATATTATTAATGCCCTAATTATACAAGAAATCACATAATTAGACAAGGGCAAAAAAAATAGTATAATAAAAATATATGAAGCTAATAGTAGGATTAGGAAATTACGGAGAAGAATACCAAAAAACAAGGCATAATTATGGTTTTATGGTAATTGATGAATTTGCCAAAAGGAATAATTTTCCTGATTTTAAATCAGACCTTTTTTCATTGTTATCATTAAAAAATAACACTATTATCGCCAAGCCTCAAACCTATATGAATAATTCAGGAAAAGCTGTGAAAGCTATTTCTGACTACTATAAAATATCCCCCGATAACATAATAGTTGTTCATGATGATGTAGATATTAATTTAGGAGAAATTAAAGAAGATCAAAGTAGAGGTTCTGCTGGACACAACGGAATAAAATCAATAATAGAAAGTCTTGGAACAAAGGATTTCAAGAGAATAAGGATGGGTATTAATTCTGAAAAATTATCTAAAAACCTTGAAAATGAGGTTTTGAAAAAGTTTGATAAGGAAGAGCTGGTTATTGTTTTAGAAAAAATTGAAGACGCTCTCTTAATCCTTGATAAATTATGCAAAGAATAATTTATCCAGAAGATAAGTTGTACCCAAAAAATTTAGAAAAAACTACTCTTTATTGTAAAGGAAAAATAATTTGGAATAATCCTACTCTAGCCATAATAGGATCAAGAGACTGCTCTCCCCAAATTGAAAACAAAATATTAAAAATAATCGAATCTCTTCCTAATAATATCGTTATCGTCTCTGGCTTGGCAAAAGGAGTTGATTCTATTGCTCACCTGTCAGCAATAAAATTAAATAGAAAAACTATCGCTGTTTTACCCTGTGGAATCGATATGGTTTATCCCAAAGAGAACATCCCATTAAGTAAATTAATTTTAGAAAAAGGAGGATTGCTTGTTTCTGAGTATAAAGGAAAACAAAGGCCAAGTAAAAAATCTTTTGTATTAAGAAATAGAATAATAACTGGATTGTCTTCTGTTGTTTTGGTTGCTGAGGCAAAAATTAAATCAGGAACAATGCATGCAGTAAACTTTGCAAAAAAACAAGAAAAACCAATATATGCAATTCCTGGTTCAGAAGGTTCTGACTTTTTAATTTCAAAAGGATCTTTTAATGCCTCCAATTTGCCTTTAGCTTTTAAAAATGATAAGAATTAATCATGAAATCTCTTATAATCGTTGAAAGTCCAACTAAAGCAAACACTATTAAAAAATTCTTAGGCGCCGACAAAAGCGTCTTGTCTTCGTATGGACACATTAGAGATTTGCCAAAAAGTACAATGGGCGTAGATGTTGATAATGATTTTGAAATAAAATACGTTATTCCAACTAAAGCTAGGAAAAATTTTAACATATTAAAAAAAGAGTCAGAAAAAAGTGACACTGTATATGTAGCTACAGACCCTGATCGCGAAGGAGAAGCCATCGCCTGGCATTTAGTTGAAGCTCTTAACTTAAAGAATTACAAGAGAATATCTTTTCATGAAATAACAAAATCAGCCATAGAAGAAGCTCTTAATAATCCTGGAGAAATAAATATTGACTTAGTTAATGCTCAACAGGCAAGAAGAATTTTAGACAGAATAGTTGGATATAAGTTGTCTCCTTTTCTCTGGAAAAAAATTATGCGTGGATTATCAGCAGGAAGAGTCCAATCGGTTGCATTAAGACTAATCGTAGACAGAGAAAATGAAATAAAGAATTTTAAACCAGAGGAGTATTGGAGTATTTCTGTTCTACTAGAAAAACAAAAAAAACAATTCGATGCTATTTTAACTGAAAGAGATGGCAAGAAAATTGCTAAAATGGAAATTAAAAACAAAGAAGAAGCAGAAGAAATAGAAAAAGAATTAAAATCATCTTTATATGAAGTTTCTTCTGTAGAAAAAAAAGAAACAAAAAGATCTCCATTGCCACCCCTTACTACTTCTTCTTTGCAACAAGAAGCTTCTAAAAAATTTAAATACTCTTCAAAAATGACGATGAGAATTGCTCAAGAGCTTTATGAAAAAGGGTTGATTACTTATCACAGAACAGACTCACTAAATCTTTCTTCAGAGTCTACAGCAATGGCAGAACAATTTATAAGTCAAAACTTTGGAAGCAATTACCATCAATTAAGAGTATTTAAAACTAAAGGACGAGCTCAAGAAGCTCATGAAGCCATTAGACCAACTATAGCAACAAACATACCAGAATCTATCCCCTTCGAAAATAAATACAAAAAAGTTTATAAACTAATATGGAGCAGGTTTATTTCTTCTCAAATGAAAGAAGCTATTTTCGATTCAACTAAAATAAAAATTAAAACTGACAAAGGACATATTTTACAAACTAATGGTTCAATACTAAAATTTGATGGGTTCTTAAAAGTTTATCCAATGAAGTTTGAAGAAAAAGAAATCCCCTCTCTTGAATCTAAAGACAAGCTTGATTTTATTAAAGTAAATCCCGAACAACATTTTACCCAACCACCAGCAAGATATACTGAAGCTTCTTTAATTAAAGAAATGGAAGAAAATGAGATTGGAAGACCTTCTACTTATGCGCCAACTATTTCTACTATTCAATTGAGAAACTATGTAGAAAAAAATAAAGACAGAAGATTCGAACCTACTCAAATTGGTATCAGCGTTAACGATATGCTTATATCTCATTTTCCTGAGATAGTAGATATTAAATTTACTGCTAATATGGAAAAAAGTCTTGATGAAGTTGCAGAGGGAGAAAAAGACTGGAAAAATCTTCTAAGAGATTTTTATATACCTTTTAATAAGAATTTAGAAAATAAGTATGAAGAAGTAGACAGAAAAACTCCCCAAGCAGAACCAACAGATAAAATATGTCCAAAATGTGGCAAAGAAATGTTAATAAAGGTGGGAAGGTTTGGAAAATTTCTTGCTTGTTCAGGATTTCCAGAATGTAAACATACCGAAACAATAAACGATGAAAAGAAAAAAACAGGTATTACCTGTCCTAAATGCCAACAAGGAGAATTAGTCCAAAAAAAATCAAAAAGGGGAAAAATATTTTATGGATGTCCTAATTGGCCAGATTGTGATTTTGCTCTTTGGGACAAACCAACCGGAAATATTTGTCCTAAGTGTAATTCTTTAATGGTAGAAAAAGGAAAAAAGGAAAAGTGTTCAAACAAAGATTGTAAATAATTACTTTCTCAAACTCTTTAGCCACTGATTAACATCTTCCTCTTTTTTAAAATTAATACTTAAACGAATACCGTTTTTATTCTTCTCCATTTTTATATTTTCAGTATTCAAAACTTGTTTAACTTTTCTTTCTAAAAATTCATCAATAGCTTCTATTGTTTTTTTAATAATGCCTACTTTTGCTTGAGCTCCAGCATTTCTTTCTTTTACCCTTCTTTCTGCATCTCTAACAGAATACCCATTAGCTATTATTTCTTCTAAAAGCTCTTTGATAAGTTTTGGCTCTTTAGCTCCTAATAATGCTCTTGCATGACCTTCAGATATAGTGCTCTCCTTTAGTGCTTGCTTAACTTGATCTGGCAAAGTCAAAATTCTTAGACTGTTAGCTACAGACTCTCTACTTACTCCTGACAATTTAGCAATTTCTTTTTCTAAAAGCCCAAACTCATCCCTTAATCTTTCGAAAGCTTCTGCCTTATCTACAGGGTTTAAATTTCTTCTTTGAACATTTTCGATTAAAGCAACTTCTAGCTTTTCTCTGTTTGACTGCTCCTTAATAATAACTGGAACCTGTCTTAACCCTATTATTTTTGCAGCTCTCCATCTTCTTTCTCCAGCAATAATTTGATAATCATAAGAAATACCCTTCTCATTTTTATTTTCTATTTTGCTTACAATAATAGGCTGCAACATTCCATACTTCTTAATTGAGTCTGCCAAAGAATTCAAAGCCTCCTCATCAAATTCTTTTCTTGGTTGATAAGGATTAGGTTTTATTTTTTCTATTTCAATCCAAAAAATAAAATCTTTCCTGACTTTTTCTTCTGGTATTGATAAATCCTTTTTTGGTATTAAAGACTCTATTCCTTTTCCAATCATAGATTATTCTTTTTTTAAAATTATTTCACGAGCTAATTCTCTAAAGGCACACACAGCTTTTGAATTGGGAGAGTGCCTTAATATAGTTTTACCAGTAACCGGAGATTCGGACAAAGAAACTACCCTCGGAATTATTGTATCAAAAACATATCCAGGGAAATTTCTTCTTAAATCTTTTGCAATCTTCTGACTAACCATATTTTTTTTATTATACATAGTCAAAACAGCTCCTAAGATCTTTATATTTCTTTCTAGATTTTCATTTATTAATTTTACATTATAAAGAAGTTGTCCTAAACCTTCTAGTGCAAGATATTCGCATTGGACTGGAACCATAACCTCATCTGCTGCGATTAAAGCGTTAAGAGTTAAAAGACCTAAACTAGGAGGACAATCTATTATAACAAAATCGTATTCTTCTTTAATCTCATCCAAAACTTCTTTTAACTTGAACTCCCTTCCCTCCATATTAACAAGCTCTATGTTCGCTCCTGCCAAATTATAGGAAGTCGGCATAATATCAAAAGCTAAAAAAGGAGTATTTCTAATGATCTCCTTAGGAGTCACCTGTCCCAAAAGAGCTTCATATAAGGAAACAGAAAGATCTCTTGGCTTTATCCCCATAGAAAAGGTTGCATTTGCCTGAGGGTCAATATCAACAAGTAAAACTTTTTTACCAAAAGCAGTCAAAAAAACAGGTAAGTTTACAGCTATTGCCGTTTTACCTACCCCTCCCTTTTGATTAGCGATGGCAATTACTCGTGTCATTAGGTTGATTTTATCACACAGCTTTTAAATTTACAAACTATTTTTTTTGTGATAGATATAATTATATGCCGAAGTGGCGAAACTGGCAGACGCGTAGCACTCAAAATGCTATGGGAGTAATCCCGTGAGAGTTCAAGTCTCTCCTTCGGCACTAAATAACATCTTTATCAACTTTTTCTCCTGGCAAAGTCATTTTTCCAGGATATATTTTTTTACCTGGATATATTAATGTTCCTATCCCTGTTTTTACATTGTCCCCCATCATAACTCCTAACTTTAACCTTTGAGTATCAATTAAATCTTCTTTAATCTTAACTTTTATAAAAGATTTATCATGTCTTAGATTTGCCGTAATTGTTCCTGCGCCCAAATTACAATTCTCTCCAATTATAGAATCTCCAATATAAGAAAGATGGTTTATTCTAGTTCCTTTTCCAATTATTGAATTTTTAATTTCAACACTATGCCCTATTCTACAATTATCTTCAATAACGCTTCCCTCCCTAATAAAACAATTTGGTCCAATAGAACAATTCTTCCCAATCCAAACCTTTCCTTCTATATATGAACCAGCTTTAATTGCTGTTCCTTCTTTAATGATAACATCATCCTTAATTGTTGCTCCTTTTTCTATATCAATATTTTTTTCTTTTTTCTCTTTAGTAAATAAGTAAGGAAAGGCATTAAATATTTCCCACGGATAAGAAGTTGGAATCCAAAAGGATGCCTTACAAACACGAAGATTATTATTAATAATAAATTCTTTAATATAATCAGTAAATTCGTATTCTCCTCTCGAAGATTTCTTAATTTCAAAATTAAATATATCTTTAGATAAACAATATAAACCCGTATTAACTAAATTAGAAGTTGCATCTTTTGGTTTTTCTACTATGTTTCTTAAGATTCCTTCTTCTTCTATAACAACTCCAAAAGAAGAAGGATTTTTATGTTCTTTTACAAGAATGGATGGGAAATTTTCAATTGAATTCTTGATATCTTCTTTATTGTAAAAATCGTCTCCATTTAAAAGTAAAAAATTATCTTTCAATAATTTTTGAGCTAACTTAGCCGAAGATCCCGTTCCAATTATGTCTTTATCTTCAATATATTTTATTTCAATTTCCCCGAATCTTTCTCCTATCCTTTCCATGATCATTTCTTTCTTGTATCCAACAATAATAATTACTTCTTTAACCAAACCGTCAAGCTCGCTCAAATTGTGCTCTATAATAGTCTTATTAAAAATACTAAAAAGAGGCTTTGGCCTGCTCAATGAAAAAGGTACAAATCTTGTTCCGCTTCCTGCTGCTAGAATTATTGCTTGCATATTTTTAATATTATATCAGCTACTTTTTTAGAATCATGAACTATTCCTTTTTCTTTTAGTAAAAGATCTAAGCCTATGTATTTTTTTTCTTTTGGAACACTATTGAAATCAACCATTTCTAAAAATTGAGGATTATTCTTTTTATAGTCTTCAACCACTTTCTTTTCACTCATATTTGTATTAAATATAACATAATCAAGCTCGTTTTTTAAGCAACTTTCTATTTCATGGACAAAATCTTCAACTTTAAAATTATTAGATTCTCCATTTTTTGTCATTAAGTTGCAAACATAAACTTTTTTTGCTTTGCTCGATTTTATAGCCTCTATCATTCCATCTACCAACAAAACTTGCATCAAAGAAGAAAAAATATCTCCCGGACCGATTACAATCATATCCGCATTTTTTATTCTCCTTATTGTTTGAGGACAAGCGCTAACCGATGGTCTCAAAAAAAGCTTATCAATCTTTAACTTAGGATCATGCTTTGGGATATCAATATTAGACTCTCCAACTACTTCTTCTCCGTTTTCTAAAACAGCGACTAGGTCTGATTTATGTATTGTAGATGGTAATATTTTATGATTTCCAATAAGCAGACTGTTTATCCTTTTAAACAAATCCCAATATCCATTATTTTTTAAATAAGCTGCAACAAAAAAAAGATTCCCTAAATTATGTTCAGCTAATTCTCCTTTTGGAAAACGAAAATTTAAAATTTCTTTTTCTTCTTCTGGAATTATACAAAGTTCCAAAAAAGCTCTCCTTAAATCTCCGGGAGAAATAATATCGTATTCTTTTCTTAATTTCCCCGACGATCCTCCAGAGTCTAGAACAGCGGAAACGACGGTTAAATTAACATTTTTATTCTTTAATCCCTTAAGAATAACTTTCGGCATTGCATTTCCTCCTCCGATACAAACAATATTATTTTTTTTAAAAAAATTATTAAACATTTTTAATTGTCTTACCTATTTCTTCTTCAAAGCAATTCCTATCTTCTTTATAAAATAAACCTAAAGGAATTTTCCCTTCACCATTATAATTCCATTCTTTTATCAGTTTCATTGCGTCCTCAACTGATTTTCCTTGAGAAGCTTCGTAAACCTTATCATTATAAAATTGAATATTGTTAAAAAATGAAACACAAGGTTGTAAAACTTCAATAAAAGAAAATCCTTTATGTTCAATTCCCTCCTTAATTAAATTTTTCATATGCTCAATTTTAGAAGAATAAGTCCTTCCAATAAAAGATGCTTTTGAGGCCATCATTATTTCAAGAGGATTTAAAGGTTCTTCAAAAACTCCATAAGGTGTAGACTTGCCTTTAAAGCCTTTTGGAGAATTAGCTGTATACTGTCCTGTAGTTAATGCAAACAGCCTATTATTATGCATCAAGACAGTAATATCACAATTTCTTTTAGCAGCATGTATTAAATGAGATATCCCCTCGTTTAAAGAACCTCCGTCACCAGTAAAGACAATAACATCTAAATCAGGATTTGCCATTTTAATTCCTTCTGCTGTTGCAACTGGCCTTCCATGAAGAGAATAAAAACTGTTTACGTTAATATAGTCTGCTATTTTAGAGTTGCATCCAATATCAGTAACCATAACTATATTTTCTTTTTTCATTTCACTAAAAACTTCTTTTACAGCTCGAAGAACTCCGAAATTTCCACAACCAGGACACCAAGTATTTGGATAATTTGTTTCTAAGTTTTTCATATTAAATATTCTTTAATTTTAATTCCAATTCTTTTGCTGTAAAAGGTCTCATGTCGTATTTTAAAATCTTTTTATCTACTTCAATCCCCTCAGACATTAAAACTTTTTCTAGTTGCCCCATTGAGCTGCACTCTACTAAAACTATTTTTTTAATACCTTTTAATGCTTTTTTCATTTGTTTAATCGGAAAAGGCTGTAAGAATAAAATCTGAATACCTTTTATTCCTATTTTTTCAACAGCTTCTTTAACTGCTCCTTTTGTTGATCCCCAGAAAACAACCGCTTTATCTGATTTTTTATTTCCATAAATTTTAATTGCTTCAACATTATCAATCTCTTTCTCCATTTCTTTAAACTTTCTCAATCTTTTTTCTTGCATTAAAATAATTGACTCTGAATCTTCTATCGACAGACCTTTCTCGTCGTGTTCATAACTCGTAGATTTAACAACTGCTTTACTTCCTGGAAAAGCTAAAGGAGATATTCCATTTTTAGATTGAGCATATCTTTTGTATTCTTCTTTATTGTCCCACAATAATGGTTTTTCTTTTTTTAATTTATTAATTGGCTTAAATTCAAAAGTACTCTCCGAAAGCTCTTTATCGGTTAAAAGAATTGAAGGAGTTTGATATTTCCAAGCTAAATTTAAAAGAGTTCCTGAAAGGTAATAGGCTTCATCAGCGTCTCCAGGAGAAGCAACAAATCTTACAAAATCTCCATGTCCCGATGCTAGAGAAAAGAGCAAGTCAGATTGCCCGCCATATGTAGGAACTCCTGTGGCAGGACCAGATCTTTGACTATTAACTATTAGGATTGGCACCTCGGCCTGAGCAGACAAGCTAATCCCTTCTGTCATTAAAGCAAAACCACCTCCTGATGTTCCTGTCATAGACCTTTTCCCAGCATAAGCACTACCAATAATAGAATTAATGGCTGCTATTTCGTTTTCAGACTGAGAAACAATAACTTTAAATTTCCTACTGTTTTCTGCCAAATAATGAAGAATACTTGTTGCTGGAGTCATGGGATATGCAGAATAAACATCTAATCCAGCATCAACTGCACCTAAACATATTGCTTCGTTTCCTGTTAAAAGAGGATTTTTATCTCCTTTTAATTTTTCTATTTCTATTATTTTATTAACTTCATTGTATGCTTTTTTTGCTATCTCTAAATTTTTATCAATTTCCTTCGTTATTTCCTTTTTGAAAACATTTTCTATTATTTTCCATTCAATTCCAACTGTCTTAGCAAAACCTGAAATCATAGCAATATTTCCCATTATACTAATTCCACCCAATTCCTTTATTATTTTATCTATATCTATTCCTATTCCTTTTTTTACTTCTATATTCTTTTTATTGAAGATAATAAGACCACCTTTTTTCAAACATTTTTCATGTTTTGAAATAGTCTCATCATTTAATGCTAAAATAAAATCTACTTCATCTGTATGGCTTATACATTCTTCTTCAGAAGCTCTTATTATAGAAAAATTATGTCCTCCCTTGATAAGAGATTGATAATCCTCATGAATAAAAACATTATATCCTATATTATTAAAAATCTTTGCAATTATTAAACCTGCCTTTCTTGATCCCTGCCCGGCAGCTCCTCCTATTAAAATTGAGTAATCTTTTTTCATATTTTTATTTATTCAACAGTTACGCTTTTTGCTAAATTTTTTGGTTTATCAATATCTCTTTTAAGAGCATAAGAAAAATAGTATGCAAATAAATGCAAAGGAATAACAGACAACAACGGCGTTAACATTTCTAAAGTTTTAGGAATGTAGATAACATCATCTGCTATTGTTCTTATTTCTTCATTTCCCTCAGTGGCAATAGCAATGATCGGCCCTTTTCTTGCCTTTATTTCCTCAATATTGGAAATCATCTTTTCATAGACAGAATCACTTGGACAAATTGCTATAGTAGGAAAATCTTGATCAACTAAAGCTAATGGTCCATGTTTTAATTCTCCCCCTGCAACACCCTCAGCGTGAACATAGGAAACTTCTTTTAATTTTAAGGCTCCTTCAAGAGCAATAGGAAAATTATACTTTCTTCCAATAAACCAAAAGTCCCTGTAATTTTTATATTTTTCAGCTATCCTTTTAATCTCATCTTTTTGATCTAATACCTTTTGAGCTAAACTAGATATTTTAGCTAATTCGGTAACAATTCTTTTTCCTGTAACAACAGACATATTTCTTTTTCTTCCAAGATAAACAGTGATTAAGGCCAAAACTGTTAATTGTCCTAAAAATGCTTTTGTTGATGCTACTGCTATCTCTGGACCCGAACGAGTATAAACTCCAGCATCAGTCTCTCTTGATTGAGAAGATCCAACTACATTAGTAACTCCTAATGTTAAAAATCCTTTTTCCTTTACTTCTTTTAAAGAAGAAAGAGTATCTGCTGTTTCTCCAGATTGAGAAACAAAAAGAACAGCATTATCATTTTTAATTATTGATTTCCTATATCTAAACTCTGAACCAATATCAACCTCAGTAGAAATATCTGCATATTCTTCAAGCATATACTTTCCAACTCTACAAGCATAATGAGCCGTACCACATCCAATTAAGAATAATTTATTAATATTTCTTAATTCCTTTTCAACGCTTTCTAATCCTCCTAATTTTACCAATCCATCTTTTTCTAATAACCTCCCCCTTATTGCATCTTCTATGGTGTTAGGCTCCTCCATAATTTCCTTCAACATAAAATGTTCGTACCCTCCCTTTTCTGCTTGCTCAATACTCCAATCAATTGTTTGAATATCTTTTTTTGATTCTTTCTCTTCTTTGTATATACAAATTCCGTCTTTTTTTAAAACAGCTATTTCTCCATCATCTAAATTAATAACTTGCCTAGTTCTAGCAATTATTGCCGAAGGATCAGAAGCTACTAAAAATTCTTTCTCCCCGACTCCAATAATTAAAGGAGACGACATTCTTGCAACTATCATTTTATCTGGCTCTTTTGTAGAAACAACTAAAAGACCATAAGTTCCTCTAACATCTTTCAATGCTCTACTTACTGCAGACTCTAAAGAATCAACATAATATTTCTCAATTAAATGAGCAATAACTTCTGTATCGGTTTCTGACTTAAAAACATGACCTTCTTTTATTAATTTTTCTTTAAGATCTTTATAGTTTTCTATAATGCCGTTGTGAACAAGAAATATCTCTCCTTTACAATCACCGTGAGGATGAGCATTTTCTTCGGTTACCAAACCTGTTGTTGCCCACCTATTATGAGAGATACAAACATTACCTTTAAAATTATTTTCTAAAAATTCTTTTTCAGTTTTTTCTATTTTGCCAACTCTTTTAAAAATAGATGCTTTATTATCATTTATAAAACAAAAACCATAGCTATCATAGCCTCTGTATTCTAATCTTTTTAGCCCAGACAAAACAATTGAAGCGGCTTCTTTTTCTCCTATATATCCAACTATTCCGCACATAATACAATATTAATTAATCTTTTCGGAACATAAACTATATTTACAATTTCCTTTCCCTTTATCCATTTTTCAACCTTTTCGCTTTCTTTAGCTATCTTCTCTAATTCCTCTTTGGAAATATCTGCATCAACTTCAATCCTGTCTCTTAGTTTTCCATTAACCTGAACCATTATATTTACCTTTTCTTCTTTAATTAATTCATTATCAATTTCGGGCCATCTCTCTTTGGTTATACTTTTACCGTGCCCAAGCATTTCCCATAACTCTTCTGAAAAGTGAGGAGCAAAGACAGAAAATACTTTTAAAATATTTTCTATTTCTTTTTTTCCAAGTTTTTTATCTGAAACAAAATCTACAAATTCCATAAAAAAGGCTATTGGAGTATTGAACTTCAACTTCTCTAAATTATCATCAACCTTTTTAATTAATTTGCTAACAAAAATTTCAACTTCTTTATCACTTTCCTCATTATCTTTAGATTCTAAAATAATATTCCATAATTTAATTAAGAACCTATAAACTCCTTTTACTCCTTGATCGTTCCATTGAATTGCTTGATCAAAAGGACCCATAAACATTTCATAAATTCTTAATGTATCTGCCCCAAATTCTTCGTTTATAATATCTGGAGAAACAACATTGCCTTTTGATTTACTCATTTTTTGACCATCAAAAGCTAAAACTAAACCTACATTTCTTAATTTATAAAAAGGCTCTTTTGTTGAAACCTCTCCAATGTCATATAAAAACTTATGCCAAAAACGAGCATATAATAAATGCAAAACTGCATGCTCTGCTCCACCAACATACAAATCAACTGGAAGCCATTTTTTCTCAACTTCTTTTCCAACAAAAGCATCTTTATTATTGTTATCAAGATATCTAAAATAATACCAACAAGAACCAGCCCATTGGGGCATAGTATTGGTTTCTCTTCTAGCGTTGCCTCCACATTTTGGACACTTAACATTAACCCACTCTGGTATTCCTGCTAATGGAGACTCTCCTGTTCCTGTTGGTTCATATTTTTCAACCTTAGGAAGAGTGAGCGGTAAATTAGTTTCTGGAACAGGTCCGCACTTCTCACAATTAATTATTGGAATCGGCTCTCCCCAATATCTCTGTCTAGAAAAAAGCCAATCTCTTAGTTTATAATTTATTTTCTTTTTAGCATTTAGATATTCCCCTATTTTTTCTCTTGCGTCTTCGGACCTAAGACCATCAAATTGAGAAGAGTTAAAAAGAACTCCATCTTCAGTAGGAGATTTATTTTCTTTTATAACTTCTATAATTTCTAAATTATATTTTTTAGCAAATTCTAAATCTCTTTCATCATGAGCCGGGACAGCCATTACAGCTCCTGTTCCATAATGAGCCAAAACATAATCAGCCACGAAAACTTTAATTTCTTTTCCGTTAATAGAATTAATTGCTTTAACTCCTTTCAACTCAACTCCCGTCTTATCTTTAACATCGCTAATTCTTTCCCTTTCGCTTTTATTTTTAGTTTCTTCAATATATTTATTAACGTCCTCCTTATTCTCAATTTCTAAATCATTAATCAAAGGATGCTCAGGGGCTAAAACTAAATAAGTACAACCAAACAATGTATCTATTCTTGTAGTAAAAACAAAAACATCTTTAGATCCAACTTTAAAAGATAATTCCCATCCTTCGCTCCTACCAATCCAATTCTTTTGCATTTCTTTTATTTTTTCTGGCCAATCAATATCATCTAATCCCTCCAATAATTTATCAGCATAATCAGTAATTTTTAACACCCACTGCTCAATATCTTTTTTTGTAGTTAAGGTTCCACATCTTTCACATTTACCGTCAACAACTTCTTCGTTAGCAAGTCCAGTCTTACAAGAAGGACACCAGTTAATAGGAAGCCTTTTTTTATAGGCTAATCCTTTTTCGTAAAGTTTTAAAAATATCCATTGTGTCCATTTGTAATATTCTGGATCAGTTGTATTTATTTCTCTTTCCCAATCGTAACTCAAACCAACTGAGAACATTTGTCTTTTAATATTTTCTATATTTTTTCTAGTACTAATTTCAGGATGAACTCCATGCTTAATAGCATAATTTTCGGCAGGCAAACCAAAAGCATCCCAACCGATAGGATGCAAGACACTAAAACCTTTTAGTCTTTTAAATCTTGCATATACATCCGTGGCAACATAACCTTTTATGTGTCCCACATGGATTCCTTCTCCTGAGGGATAGGGAAACATATCCAAAACATACATTTTGGGTTTTTCTGAATCAATTTCAGTTAAGTAGCAATTATTATCTTTCCAATAATTTTGCCACTTTTTTTCAATTTCTTTGTGATTATATTTCATAGTAAAAATAGCATTGATAATATACCTAAAATAATCGACAAGGTTACCCCTGTCCACCACCATAAATCAACATTTATAAACTTTCCCGTTAAAAAATCTTCCGTTATTGGTTTAAAATACCTAAAAAAAAGGGAAATAGTTATTCCAACCGAGACTCCGAAGAAAACAGCTCTCAAAAAATGTATTAAAAGGCTTAAATCAATCATACAAGGCAATTCTAACACAAAAATAGCTTCCTGTTAAGAACTATATATTAAATAGTTTTTTTGCATTTTGAGTCGTAATTTCCATAATTTCCTCCCTAGAAACACCCTTAACTCTTGATATTTTTTCAATAATAAGACTTATCGAAAAAGGATTATTTCTTTCTTCAAAAGAAGGCGGAGAAAGATATGGGCAATCTGTTTCTAGTAAAATCTTTTCAAGAGGAATACTTTTTATTACATCATCCATGTCTATTTTAAAAATAATACCGTTTAATCCTAAATAATATCCGAGAGATAATAATTTTTCTGCATCTTCTTTGCTTCCAGTAAAACAATGAACAACTCCTTTTTGTTTAGATATAATATTAAACAAGTCTTCAAAAGCAGAACGGCAATGAATTATAACGGGCAAATCTAATTCTTTAGCAAGATTAAGTTGTTCTTGAAAAATCTTTTTTTGTTTTTTAAAAAACTCTTCTCTTTTTGTCTTACTTTTTGGTTTATACCAATAATCAAGACCTATCTCTCCTATAGCAACTACTTTTGGAGAACTTGCTAATTTTTTATAATAATCATAATCAAAAAATTCTTCTTCTTTTTCAAAAGAATCTTTATTTTTTAAAATATTTGATGGATGGAGACCGACAGAAGCAAAAACTCCTTCTTTATAACCCTCGGCAATTTTGATGCATTTTTCAGAGCTTTCTTTATTTGTTCCAACATTAATAATATTATATCCATTTTCAAGACACTTTTTGATTAAATCTTCCCTATCATGATCGAATTCTAAAAAATTAAGATGTGCGTGTGTATCAATTATCATATCTAGGAAACAATGGTTCAGCTTTTGACATCTCTTTTAGTTGATTTTCCATTTTTTTAGAAGTCTCTGGAAGAAATGGTTTTAACATTTTAGAAATATTTTTAAGAGAATATAAAAGATTGGAAAAAACTATTTTAATCTTTTCCTCATCTTCAATTTTCCATGGCTTTTCTTCTTCGATATATTTGTCACAAAAAGAAATTAATTCCCATATATCGCCAAGAGTTTCATTGAATTTAAAATATCCATCTTGAACTTTATTTTCAATCTCCTTATTTTTATTAACAAAATAATCGTTTGGTTTAATTTCAAAATTAAGATTTCTCTTATTAACCATCGACATTGTTCTTGAAAATAAATTTCCAAGACCTCCAGCTAAATCAGAATTATATCTTTTTTCAAATTTTTCATAAGTAAAATCACCATCTCCTAAGGCAGGAATTTCTCTCAATAAAAAGTATCTTACCCCATCGCAACCATATTTTCTAACTAATTCTTTTGGATCAATAACGTTACCTATACTCTTTGACATTTTTTGACCATCAACAGTTACATAACCATGAACAAATAATGTCTTAGGAAGACTTATTCCTGCAGATAAAAGCATAGCTAACCAGTAAACGGAATGGAACCTATTGATTCCTTTTCCTATTACATGAATTTTAAGCTCGTTATTCTGCCAAAAATCATTAAATTTACTTTCGTCTTCGCTTCCATACCCCAAAGCATTGATATAGTTAGATAAAGCATCAAACCAAACCCACATTTTTTGACTTTTATCATTAGGAACATCAATCCCCCAACCTTTAGCTCTTTCATTTGACCTAGATATACAAAAATCTTGAAGACCAGAGTTTATAAAACTTAATATTTCTTTTTTTCTAGACTCAGGAATAATTTTTACCTCATCTTTTAAAATTATTTCCTTTATCTTTTCTTCATAATTCGAAAGTTTAAAAAAGTAATTTTCTTCCTCAACTATTTCAAGTTTATTTTTGTGCTCCGGGCACATTCCATCAATTAGATCTTCTTCCTTGTAAAATTCTTCACAGCCAACACAATAAAGACCCTTATATTTCTTTTTGTATATATCTTTTTCGCAATTTAACCATAACTTTTGTGCGCCATTAAAATGCCTTTCTTCCGTAGTTCTTATAAAATCATCTAATGTTAAATTTAAAGATTCTTTTAGCTCGAAAAATTTTAAATAATTTTTCTTAACAAATTCTCTAATATCAGTTCCTTCTTTCTCTGCACTACGAACATTCTTTAAACTATTTTCATCACTACCTGATAAGAAAAATACTTCATCGCCCATTAAGCGATGACTCCTAGCAAGAACATCAGCCTGAACAAGTTCTAACGCATGCCCTAAATGAGGCGAAGCATTAACATATGGTATTGAAGTTGAAATAAAAATCTTTTTCATTAATCTTTATCTTTAAAATAATCTCTAATCGCTTCGAAAACTATTCCCGCTACAGGTATTGCTAAGATAGCGCCCATTACTCCCCACAAAACTCCTCCTACTAAAATAGAAATTAACACTAACGAAGTAGGTAGGCCATTCATTTTTTTTGTAAGAACAGGCATTAGGATATTGCTTTCAATTTGTTGAAAAATAACCGAAGATAAAATAACTATTATCGCACTAGGAACAGACTCAATTAAAACGAAAAGTGCTAAAAATATTCCTGACATAATTGGTCCAATCATCGGAATAATATTTAACACCCCAGATAATAACCCCCACAATAAAGCAAATTTAATATCTAAAACTAGACACAATAAAAAGGTTGCCAATCCAATAAACACACAAGAAATAATCCTACTTCCAAACCAGCCAACAACATGATGTTGACTTCTCTCCCATCTAGACAAAATTGGCTCTTCAAATCTTTTTGGAGCGACCATCTTTATTCCATTAATAATATCTAATTTCTCAATAGAAAAAAATAATGCCAAAGTAAAAATAGTTACTCCTGCAAAAATACTTCCGAAAAGAGAGGTAAAGATATTAAAAACATTTGAAGATATTTTTATTAAACTCTCATTGAAGCCAGTTCCTAAAGTAGAAAGGCTTTTTACTGAATCTAGGCCAAGATCACTTAAAAGACTAGGAAATTTTTTAAAATATCCTGAAAAAAAGTCTCCGAATGATTGCATTTCCACAATTAAAGGTGGAACGATAAGATATATGAACAATATGCAAACCAAAAGAATAGAAAAATAGACAATCACTGAAGACAATGTTCTGTTTATTTTTAATGCGTCAATAAGAGGATTTATAAGAATTGAGATAACCAAACCCAAGGCAATCCACCCTATAATACCCTTTAAAAGAATTAAAACATAGAGAAGAACTATAATGGATAAAACCTTAAAAATAGCTTTCCATGAGATATCTATTGTTTCTATTTTTTCTTTCATATTTTTAAATTAAACTCTTCTTTATTTTTAAAAGGTCCTATTAAGGCTAAATTAAGCCTGTCTTCTCTAAAAATATCTTTAGCTACAGCAATAATATCATCTGCAGTGACTTTATCAATTCTTTTAAATATTTCTTCCATAGAAAGAACTTCATTCTTTAGAAGCTCTTGTGCCCCATAGAAAGATGCTTGAGCATCAGAAGACTCCATTCTTAAAACAATCTTTCCTTTTAAATATTCTTTGGCTTTCTTTAATTCACTATCTGGAACCCTTTTCTTTTTAATATTATTATATTCTTTTAATATTGTCTCTATAACTTTTTTAAGTTTCTCATTATCTACTCCCGCGAATGTAACTAATGAACCTGTATCAGTGTCACAATAATTATATGTCCTTACGTGATAAGCAGCTCCCAATTTTTCCCTAACTTCTCTAAATAATCTTGAGCTCATCATTCCTCCTAAAATAACGGAAAGAACATCCATTGTAAATCTTTGCGGATGAGTCATTTCATATCCCCTAACTCCCAATGCCAAATTAGTTTGATTTCCTTTTTTATAAAGAATTTTAATTTGGGGATTTTCCTGTTTTTCTATTACTTTAATTTTATCCTTTGGATCTGTTTTTGCAATATTAGAAAAATAACCTTTTATTTTTTCTATAACATCCTCTTCTTTTATTTTTCCCGCAACACAAACAATTGTATTCTTTGCAACATAATGATCGGATATATATTTCTTGATATCCTTTCTCTCTATACCTAAAACAGTTTCCTTTGTGCCTGCAATATCCCATCCAGCTGGTTGATCTCCATAGAGAAGATTTTTCCATAAATCACCTATATACATTATAGGATTTTCTTTATACATGTTTATCTCTTCAATAATAACTCCCCTTTCTTTTTGCATCTCTTTCGAAGGAATCTTTGAATTAAGAAAGATATCAGAAACCCAATCAAGAGCAATATCAAAATTAGTATAGTTAACTTTAGCATAATAACCCGTATATTCTTCTCCAGTAAAAGCATTAAATTCTCCTCCAACTTTATCTAACTCCTCAGCCACTTCCATAGGCCCCTTTCTTTTTTCTGTTCCTTTAAAAATCATATGCTCTAAGAAATGAGAGATTCCAGAGATGTCTTTAGTCTCATATTTAGAGCCTGTCTTAACCAAAATTAATACAGTGGCTGCTTGCGTTTCTTTCTGTGGAACAGTTATTATCCTTAATCCATTTTCAAGTGTTGTTTTTTTATACATTTTCTTTTGTTTTCTTTAATTCTTTTTTTAATTCTAACATTTTAAGCTCTCTATTAATTGTAAGCTTAAAAAACTTTTCTAATTCTTCCACCCTTTTTTCCATTTCTTCTTTAGATTTTTCTAATTCTCTTTTTGAAAAATAAACTTGCTCCGATGCTCTGTTTAGTGCTTCAGACAAATTAACTATTTCTTTATCTAAACTTCCTGTGACAAAAAACGTTCTCTCTCCTGCTGGAAGCTCTTTTGTAAAATGATTAATTTCCTTAAGTGAACCATTAAGACACGACAGCAAGGTCCTATCAATAATAAAAACCATTAATATTCCCGTTAAACTCATCAATGCAGCATTAATATCAAAAGAGGGGGCAAAGATTAAAACTATTAACGCTGTAAAAAAGGGAAGAATAAATAAAAAATAAAACTTAGATTTTATTCCAGAAAGACTAACATCGTTAAAATTCTCTCCTCTTTCAATTAAAATCTTTCTACATTCTTTTATGGCAAAAAACATTGATTTCTGGCAGAAAAATTTAGCAAAAAAAGAAGAAAAGAAAATTGCTATAGATCCACCAATAAAAATGATGAAGACATCGAATAGCGAAGCTGAATTAATTAAGCTTGTTAGTATGGTTAGAAATAAAATCGATACCCCTGCTATAAAGACATCTACTGATATTTTTTTACATACAATAACAAGAGAATTAAATATTTTTTTAATATCCTCCGTTGAAACGGAAGAGCATAAACCCTTTGAAGAAATATTTTTATTTATTAAATTAATATTTTCTTCAGCTAAAAAACCTATTCCTCCGTGTTTTAGAATTGATAGAAGAGAGAAAAAAATAACATATACAGGAAACATTAAAACAAAAGATTTTCTTGCTATTTCGTTATTAAAATCTGCTAAAATTATTATTAAAAAATAAGAAAAAGCCCCGCAAAGAATAGACCAACCAATAATTGGAAACAAAAAATTAAAGGTGTAGGGAATCTTAATTTTCATATATTATCGAAAGCAAATCTTTTATCTTTACTCTTTCTTGCTTCATTGTGTCTCTATCTCTTAGAGTAACATCATCATTTTCAATGCTCTCAAAATCAATTGTTACTGCCCACGGTGTTCCTATTTCGTCATGCCTCCTGTATCTTCTTCCAATAGCTCCGACTTCATCATATTGGCAAGCAAAATGATTTCTTAAAGTTTCATAAACTTCTTTAGCTTTAGAAGTTATTTCAGGCTTGTTTTTGACTAAAGGCAAAATCGCTACTTTAACTGGCGCCAATTTTTTACTTATTTTTAACAAAACTTCTTTTTCTTTGTTTGATTCGGTGGTAGTAGTTCTTCCTCCTTCTACTTCTTCAAAAGCATCACATAAAACTGCTAAGAATGTTCTTTCGATTCCACAAGATGGCTCTATAACGTAGGGCACATATTTTTCTCTTGTTGATTCTTCAAAATAATTCATATCTTCACCAGAAAATTTTTGGTGTTGTAAAAGATCAAAATCTCCACGACTGGCAATTCCTTCTATTTCAGACCAACCAATGGGAAATTTATATTCTATATCGGCACAGTCTTTAGCGTAATGAGCCAACTCATCTCTTTCTTGCCTTCTTATTCTTAAGTTCTCTTTTTTAATTCCTAACTCATTAACATACCAATCCATTCTTCTTTCAATCCATTTTTCAAAAGCTTCTTTCTCCGTTCCTGGCTTTACAAAATATTCCATTTCCATTTGTTCAAATTCTCTCATTCTGAAAATAAAGTTTCCTGGAGTAATTTCATTCCTAAAAGCTTTTCCTATCTGAGCAATACCAAAAGGAATTTTTACTCTTTGGGTATTAAGAATGTTCCTATAATTAACGAATATGCCTTGGGCTGTTTCTGGTCTTAAGTAAGCAATATTAGCACTATCCTCAACTGGACCAATAAATGTCTTAAACATTAAATTAAAATTTCTTGACTCCATCATTTCACCTCCACACTCTGGACATTTTGAAGAATCTTCTAAATGGTCTGATCTAAACCTCTTGTGACAACTTTTGCATTCTGATAATGGATCAGAAAAAGTTTCCGTATGTCCCGACGCTTTCCAAACATTTGGATTCATAATAATAGCACTATCTAGTCCAACAACATCCTCCCTTTTCTGAACCATATTTTTCCACCAAGAATTTTTAATATTCTTTTTTAATTCAACTCCCAAAGGACCAAAATCATAAAATCCCCCTAATCCTCCATAAATATCAGAAGACTGAAATACAAAACCTCTTCTCTTTGCAAATGAAACTATTTTTTCAAAATTATTTTCTATAATCATATTAATTAAAAACTCATTTGGGCATAAAGAATGTCCGTTTTTGCTGTTAAATTTTTATTTGTCCATTGATCTACTCCCGATGCTTGAACTGCTCCTAAAAGAATAATTACTTCATCAGCCAATTCAGGCTCTATTGAAATTTGAAAAGCACATACGGGAGCATCTTTAATAATTCCCGCTCCAGCAGAAAGGCTTCCGATGTTACAAACCACTTCGCTTGTGTTTTCGTCATAAGTTATTTCTTCTCCTCCCGAATAAGATTTCTCAAATGTTATGCTTTCGGGTAAAGCAGTAACCATTTTGAAATTTTCTACATCATTATAAAGATTAGTTGCTTTCCATTCTATTGTCATGTAAGTTCTTTCTCCTGTCTCTAAAGGATAAGGACCACTATTATCAAAATATTTGTCATCAGTATAAAACTTTTGTTCAGCAGTAATTACAGAATCTATTTTTGTTAAAAAGTCTTGTCTTGTTTCTCCTATTGTAATCCTGTTTTTAATTGTTGGATTTTTGTCTTCTAATCCATTCATTTTCCATTGAGGCAAAACATCAATCCAAAACTCAACTTTCCCAACTTGACCAACATCTAAAAATCTTAAGGAAGACGAATCATTTCCTTCCCAAATAATCGAATTTCCATCAATTCTTCCTCCGATATTATTAATTGACTCCAAATCAACATAATCACTTTCAATTCTTGTTATTAAAGCTAGATCTGTCAAAGCCTCATCTCCAACGTTTTGAAACATTAATTCGTAATGCAACTTATCTCCTCCAAAACTTGAATAATTAGATTCGTTGTTCACTCTTTGGGTTACATAAAGTGATGGAGATATAATCTCGACGCTTTTAATAACTTCTTTTAAGATAACAAAATTGCCATTCTGCCAAACTCCAATTTTCGCTTTAAAAACTTTTTGCTCTGATGGTCCTCCATTTAATATCCCTGAAATATCTATTCTGCCTGACCCAGCTTCTCCTAATACTGGAATATCAAATTGAACATTATCTATTCCTTTAGGTTGAGAATAAAGAAAATCAAATCCACTAGGATAGGTTGCATAACAAGTTAAATCTTGAAAAGCATAAGAAGCACTAGAAGAATAACTTACCTTAAAAGAAAGAGTTTTCCCTGTTCCAACTCTTGCTGGGATGTCCAAAGAAAGATTTATAGGGACTTCTCCTAAAATAGTTGTAAAAGTAGTTGAAACTTCGCTCCTTGTTTTTAAGTCTTTAGGTTGAAAGGAAATACTTGCTTTTGCAATTTTAATATCTTTTTCTTTTCCCAAAAGCATAGCTTTAAATTTAAATATCCTTTCTTCTCCTGGATAAATATCACCTCCCAATTCGCTCGAAGAAACCGTCCTTATTCTATTTCCTCCGTTAGAGACAATTGAATTTTCTGGATATTCAAAAATAAGTTCGGGACTTTCAAGTCTAATATTGCCATTATTCTTGAACTTAACAACATATTCTAATTCTTCTCCAATCGTTGCATCTGAAGAAGCTAAAATTTCAATTTTTAAGACTTCCTTGGAAAAGGACATCCCTTGCCAAGAAAAAAAGGCAAAAGCTGCTGTAATTATAACTAACAAAAATAATAATATTCTTTTTTTCATTTTATTAAAATTTTTAACCTTTCAACATAATCTTTCATGGCTATTTTTTCAGAACCACTTTTCCAAACAATTTCTTTTTCTATGATCTTAATGGTTCTACTTATATCATCCTTGTTGTAGTAAGATTTATTTAAAAATCTTTCATTCAAAGAATTAATTTTATCTTTTTGGGGATGATACTTAAAATCCTTAAATCCTTTTTGAGTACTAATAGTCTTTAGTATCTTATTTTTTTCTTGCTTTCTTCCCAACTTAAAAAACGATTCTTCTACCTGAGGCATTTTTCTATTTTCAAACTCTCTGGCAATTTTTTCTTCTCTTGTCTCGCCTAAAATCATTTTCCTTAAGATGCCTCTAAAACTATTATCTTTTTCTTCTTCGATCATATTTTTTTAATACCTAAATAAATTTTATTTCCGCTTATATCAAATTCTTTAAGTTCTTCATTTTCGGACAATATAAAATTGTTTGCTAAAACTTCTTCTAAAATAAAATCTTTGTTTCTTTCGATTATTTTATCAAAAAATTCTGATTTATCATAATATATGTTTATCTTATCTTCGGGAATAAATTTATTATCTTTTCTCATCTGCTGAATCTGCCTTATAATCTCTCTAACATCTCCCTCTTCTTTTAATTCTGGTGTAATAGTTAAATCAAGCTCAACATCTTCTGTTATTGATTTATCAAAATAAACTTTTTTAACATTAACTTCTTCTTTAATTAGTTCCAATAAGTCTTCCTCTTCTATTTTTATTTCCTTAACTTTCAATTGAGATAACGCTTGTCTTACTTTTACTCCTTTTTTTGACCTTTCAGCTAAAGCAAGATTCACTATGTCTCTTACTTTTTTCATTTCTTCTTCTAGTCCATCATTAATTAAATCCATTTTTGGCTCAGGATAATCGCACAAATGAATACTTTCTTTTTCTCCTTTTTTCATTTTTAAATAAATATCTTCTGTAACAAAAGGAGTAAAAGGGGCCATAAGTTTTATTAATTTAGACAAAGAATAATCCAACACTATAGTTGCCTCTTCTTTTTCATTTTCGTTTTTAGGTTTCTGGAATCTTCTTCGAGATCTTCTAATATACCAATTTGATAAATCATCTATATAATCATTAAAAAGTCTTGACGCCTTTGTTAATTCATAATTATCCATCCACTTAATAACATCTCTATTAAGTTTTTCTGTCTTTGAAATAATCCACTTGTCTAAAAGATTGTTTGTTTTTAACTCTCCGTCAGCTTCATCTTTTTTATAAGTTTCAAAAAAGGCAAAACAATTTTCTAGTCCTGATATTACCTTTCTCCAATACTCTTTTATCTTTTCTTTAGAAAACCTGTAATCCTCTCCTATCGAGGTTGAGGCTAAAAGGAAATATCTTAAAGAGTCTGCTCCAAAAGAATCAAACATTTCCTTAGGATCAGGATAGTTTTTTAATTTCTTGCTTAATTTTCTTCCTCTTTCGTCCAGTATAAGACCATTAACAATAACATTTTTAAAAGCAGGATGAGATTCCCCTAAACCAACATCCTGAATTGTTAGAGCAGTTGCTAGAACATGAAGAGTATAAAACCAACCCCTTGTCTGATCCAAACCTTCAGCTATAAAATCTGCTGGATAAGTTTTCTCAACCAGTTCTTTATTTTCAAAAGGATAGTGCCATTGAGCATAAGGCATACTTCCTGATTCAAACCAACAATCAAAAACTTCTGGAGTTCTTTTCATTTCCTTACCACAAATAGGACACTTTAATTTAACTTCATCGATATAGGGAAGATGAATATCTTTTAAATTATAATCCTTAGCCGACAAGTCCTTCATTTCTTGAATAGAGCCTATACAAACTTTCTTTCCGCATTCACATTCCCATATAGGAATTGGTGCTCCCCAAAATCTACTTCTAGCAATATCCCAATCTCTAGCCCCCTCTAACCACTTTCCGAATCTACCTTCCTTTATATTTTCAGGAACCCAATGAATCTTTTTATTATTCTCTAATAATCTATCTTTTATTTTTGTAACGGAAACATACCAACTTTCAATAGCATAATATAATAGAGGAGAATCACACCTCCAACAAAAAGGATAATCATGAACAATCAGTTCTTCTTTAAATAGAACATCTCTCTCTTTTAATTTTTCAATAATTTTAATATCAGCATCTTTGACAAGCTCTCCTCTAAAATCAGAAACCTCATCTTTAAATCTGCCTGAATTATCAACAGTATGGAAAAAAGGCAAATCATGTTTTTTACCAATATTAAAATCATCCTCGCCATACATTGGATTAATGTGTACTATTCCAGATCCATCTTCGCTTGAAACAAATTCTCCTGATAAAATCTTAAAGGCATTTTTTGTCTCAGGAAGATAATTAAACAATGGTTCGTATTCTATTCCAATTAAATCTTCTCCTTTAACTTTTTTTAATACTTCGTATTCCCCATCAATTATTCCTAATCTTTCTGTTGCAAGAATATATATTTCTCCATTTTCAGATTTAATATAACTATATTCTAAACCTTCATTAACAACCAAAGCAACATTGCCTGGCAATGTCCAAGGAGTTGTTGTCCAAACTAACAAAAAAGTGTTTTCTTCTATTTTGAATTTAACATAAACAGACCTGTCCCTTGTCTCCTTGTATCCTTGATTAACTTCAAAATTAGAAAGAGTCGTTCCGCATCTAGGACAATAAGGAGAAACACGATAATTTTTTTCCACCAATCCTTTTTCCCATAGTTGTTTTAAAACCCACCAAACCGATTCAATATAGTTATTATCCATTGTTGAATAGGCTTTGTCATAATCAGCCCACCTTCCTACTCTTTCTAGTGTTTTTTGAAAATCATTAACACAATTAAAAACAGAATTCCTGCAATGTTCATTGAACTTCTCTACACCAATTTCTTCAATTTGCTTTTTGTTTTTTATCTCAAGTTCTTTTTCTATTAAGTTTTCCACCGGTAAACCATGACAGTCCCATCCAACACGTCTTGGAACTTGGTATCCTTTCATTGTCCAATACCTTAAAACAGTATCTTTTATTGTTGTAGCTAAAATATGACCATAATGCGGTTTTCCTGTTGCAAAAGGAGGTCCATCGTAAAAACTAAAATACGGAGAATTACTCCTGTTTTTTATTGATTTATGAAAGATATCTTTTTCTTTCCAAAATTCTAATATTTGTTCTTCGTTCATATTTTTATTTCTCTTACTTCTCCTGTTTGAATTAAAGTTTCTGCTCTTTTATTCAATAATTCTTCATTGCTAATTCCATTGATATAACCTTCTAAAAGCCATAAAGGATCACCGTGAGAAACAATTAATACATTTTTACCTTGAAAATTATTCTCAATTTCATTTAATACTCCTGTCATTCTTTTTCTGCAATCATTCCAAGTCTCTCCTTGAGGAGTAGGAACATCAAACTTCTTCATTTTGTCTCCATTATAAAAAGCCCATGCTTCATCCTTATGTTTCCCTCCAAAAATACCCCAATTAATATCTCTTAACCGAGTATCATAAATTATTTTATCCTCATTAAAACCAACAATACTCGCTACTATTTTAGCAGTTTGCCTTGTTCTTAAAATATCTGAACAATAAATATATTCTATATTCTTGTCCTTCAATTTCTCTCCAGCAACTTTTGCCTGATCAATCCCTTCTTCGATTAAAGAACAAGGAGTTTCGTCATCGGGATAACAATATATTATGTCTTTTAATTCAGTTTGATGGATATTTTTACCATGCCTCAAGAAAAAATACCTGTTTTTTAAATTGACTTTCATAGCTTAAAAATAGCAGATTTTATGCCTAAAAGCAACAAAAAAACCCAAGGAAAACCTTGGGCTAAAATAATATAATTAATCTTTGATACATCTTACAGACCTGCCAGTTCCTTCGGGGTGCAGCTCTACAGAGATAGTGTCCGAACCATTAAAAAATGTTTCTGCATAAGCTTCATCAAAATAATCAGGATATGGACCAGTGCCAGCACTATTGTTAGTCCAAAAAGAAGCTCTGCTTCCCAAATAAATAAACGAATAAGAATACAAGGGCCCAAAAGTATTTCTAGTCACAGTGGTGTTTCCTGCCATAAGAGCATTAAAATCAGATATCCCATTAGCCGATAAATCTGTTCCAGCTGGAGAACACTGAGGATTATAATTTGAAGAAGTGCAAGATGTTGTAGAATAGAATTGCTTTAGAGTAAGCCATTCTGCACGAGAAGGAAGGTGCCAACCAGATGGACAAGCTGTTTTTGCTGCTTCCCAATTGTATAGTACTCCGTATGTATTATAGTTTGTCGTTGCTTTAGCAACATCAACATCTGTTCCACCATAACCATAAACAAAATAATGAGAATCTTCAGATGAAAAAGCTGAAGCAAAATCAACACTAGGCAAGTATGCCAAATTTTTGGTCATCCAAATCTGATTTCCTATCACAGCCAAAGGATAAACATTACCATCTCTAGGATCCGTAAAATTTGTCCCCCCATATAAATTAATAAGTTCCATTAAATTATCTATATATTCTTTTGTTACAACATTACTATCTTCTGAGGGAGCATTAGCGGAAAGAGAATCAGGAAAATCCCACTTATCTGTTGAAGAATTATAGATTGTTTTCCCTCCTACTTTAAAGTCTCCTTCAACATCGACTCCACCAACAATACTTAATTTATTCTCTGGAGAAGTTGTTCCTATTCCAATTCTGTTGTTTGCTGAATCAACACAAAAAGTATCATTACATTCAATTTCAGCCCAAGAATGTCCTGGATTAGGACTGGTAGCTAAAGCATATACTGCATTAAATGCTCCCATGTATTGACCAACTGCACAAACGATTCCAACAAAAAGCACTGCGATAATTATGAGAGATCTTCTTTGATTTTTTTCCATGCGTAAAACTATTTTTAATTTTTAATTATTATATTTATTTATGATTATTAATTTAAAGGAAACAAAATATTTTTAGTTGAAATAATATTCAAACTATTAAATTTAAATATTATTTTGTATGTATAAATTATCAAGACACTTCCCCCTCTGCCAAAAGGTATTAAATATTTTAATCCATTAAGCAACGAACCGAAAAGAAATTACTATAATAAGCCTCTTGATAAACTGGCATTACATTATTATAAGGAGAAAATTCTGAAAGTCTCCATATCCACCTATAATTGTCACTACTACGCTTACTAGTCGTAATGTAATAAGCCTCACTGCCAAAAAAACGGTATGAAGAAGAATCATAATAACCAGCAAAAACGGCGGCCCAACCATTAGGATCCATCCATGCATCATTCATTGAACCAATTGTATTTTCTAACACACCATACTCTTCAAGAGATGGTATATGCCACCCAGATGGGCATATTCCTGTTATGTCAACCGAATAATAAAGCATGCCATAGGTAGCAACATTTGCTGAATTACCATTAGGGTAAAATCCTTCATCGTAACCCATGTTCTTAGCCATCCAACATTGACATCCCAATAAAACAGTAGGATAAATCTTTCCATCTCGAGGATCTGTGAAGCTTGTTCCACAATTAGTAATGGCATGGACACAAGAATCTACATAACCTTTTGTTGCAGCATTGCTATCTTCTGTCGGCATAGGAACCGAAACAGGAGTAGTAAAATTCCATGCACCAGTAGAAGAATCGCATGTTGTATGGCTTCCTACTTTAAATCCTCCTACAACATGAAGAGTTGATGTTGGAGAAGTTGTTCCCACTCCAACCCTATTATTTACTGTATCCACGCAAAGACCTGTGCTACATTCCATTTGATTCCATGTGTGTCCTGGATTAGGATTAGTAGCTAGAGCATACATCGCATTAAATGCTCCCATGTATTGACCAACTGCACAAACGATTCCAACAAAAAGCACTGCGATAATTATGAGAGATCTTCTTTGATTTTTTTCCATGAATAAAATGTATTAAAAATCTTTTTTTATTGTTATTCTTTCAGACCCTATTATCTCAAACAAGGAAACCTTTGTCAATTTTTATTTTACTTTTTTAGGCTAATAAAATTAATATTCTTTTTCTATCTCCTTTTCTATTTCTTTTATTGTTATTCCTCTTACATTTTCAATCTGCAAAGTCTTCATTCCATTGATTGTCATCATTTTAATAACTTCTTTTTTGGAAAGCACAGTCGGATCACAATTTATCCCCTTTTGAAGATAAGAGGCTATCCTTCCTGCCTCCCTTATATCTAAATTATCACAACTAGCAGAACCATCTGTGCCTAAAGCAACTACAACTCCTGATCTTATCAGTTTGTCTATCGGAGCTATACCACAACCAAGCTTAAGATTACTAATTGGACAATGAACCACCTTACAATTGTTCTTTGCAATAATTGAGATGTCTTTATCTGTTAAACAAACGCAATGAACTAAAACTGTTTTGTCATCTAATACGCCTATTCTCTCTAGATATTCTATTGGGCTCAACCCATGCTTATTAAAAGATTCTTCAAATTCTTTTTTTGTTTCTGAAACATGTATTTGATAAGGACAGCCATAATCTTTTGCAACTTTTTTAGCTTTTATTAAATTTAACTCGCTAACAGTATAGGGAGAATGAGGAGCAACAGAAGCTTTAATAAAAGAATGGTCCTTGTATTTCTCTAAAAGCATTATTGTCCTTTCTAAATCTTTATTAAAAATTTCTTCTCCTTTTAAATCAATCAAGCCTTCTCCTAAGACAACTGGCATTTCTTTTTCTTCACAGGCTCTAGCAACGCTGTCTTCAAAGAAATACATATCCATAAAGGCCTCTATCCCATTATCTCTCATTTCATCTATTGCAATTTTAGTTTGCTCATAAACAAAATCTGGGTTAACCATTTTTGCTTCTAACGGCCAGATAACATCTTTAAGCCATTTATCTAATGGCAAATCTTCTCCTGCTCCACGAAAAGCAACCATTGCTGCATGAGCATGAGCATTTATCAAGGGTAATTTTTCTTCTAGTTTTTTTTCCATAATTACATTTTTTCTGGTGCTGAGATACCCATTAATTTTAATGTATTTTTAAGAACTATTTTTGAAAGAGAAACTAATCCTAATCTTGCATCTCTAAGATCTTTATCAACCGTTAGAACATGACACTCGGTATAAAACTTATGGAATGCATTAGCTAAATCTATAGAATATTGAGGAATCCTATGAACTTCGTAATCATTAGCTGTCTCTTCTATTATTTCTGGGAATCTCAAGATTTGTTTCATTAATTCTATTTCTCTTTTATTTGTTAAAAGCTCGACATTCTTAATCTTATTTATCCTAGACATTTTTTTTGCATTCTTTAAAATGCTTGATATTCTCGCATAAGCATATTGAACATAAAAAACAGGATTCTTTTCCGATTGTTCTTTGGCTAAGTCTAAATTAAAACTTAAGTGAGTATCTGCAGATTTTTGTAAGAAGAAAAATCTAATAACGTCAGCAGAAATCTCATCTAGCAAATCATCCATAGCAACAGCAGTCCCAAGTCTCTTTGACATCCTTAAGGTTTTTCCTTCTTTTGTAACAGTAACAAACTGAAGAAGAATTATTTCAAGTTTATTTATGTGCCCCATTGCTTCTACTCCTGCAATCAAACCAGGAACATCCCCATAATGATCAGCTCCCCAGATATTTATAACCTTATCAAATCTCCCCTTTTCAAACTTATTTTTATGATAAGCAATGTCCCCTAATAAATATGTTTTTTCTCCATTTGATTTAATAATAACCCTGTCTCTCTCATCTCCTAGGGCTGTAGACATAAACCATTCAGCTCTCTCTTGTTCATAAGTAAGACCTTCTTGCCTTAAAAGATCTAAAACTTTTTCCACTTCTTTTTTTTCATATAAAGTACTTTCGGAAAACCATTCATCAAAATTAATATTCAACTTTTTCACTGTCTTCTTAATAATTTCATTTAAAATTATTTTAGCTGCCTCTTTTCCAACCTTATAAGGATCCTTACCTTTAATTTTCTTATTTAATTTATCAATATATTCCCCAGTATATTTGGCTTCTTCATCCTTTAATACTGAATGACCAAGAGACAATATTTGCTTCCCATGATCATTAATGTAATATGCTTTTTTAACTTCGTATCCATATTTCTTAAAAACATTTGCTAAGACATCGCCAAAAGGACCGCCCCTTCCGTTCCCAACCGTTAATGGTCCAGTTGGATTTGCCGAAATAAACTCAACTTGCACTTTTTTCTTCTTTTTAGAAAATTGCCCAAAATTATCTTTCTTTTCAAAAGCTTCTTTAATCTCTTTAAAAAAATATTTAGGAGAGATATAGAAATTTATAAATCCAGGATGGACAACCTCTATTTTATCAAAATATTTTCCCCTTATCTTTTCCTTTATT
>Ga0265294_10000555_pt1 | contig 49836 bp, 44 predicted proteins | sample MunlanPumphouse3_FD_192504 | JGI IMG/M metagenome (GOLD analysis project Ga0265294, IMG submission 192504) | Groundwater microbial communities from a municipal landfill in Southern Ontario, Canada - Pumphouse #3 | ecosystem: Environmental > Aquatic > Deep subsurface > Groundwater | place...
ATCAGCTACGGGCCATGGATGCAATCGAAACGTGTCATACACCCGCAGCTGGTTCAGCGCTCTGGCGCTGTACAAGCTGCGGTCACGGTCATTTCACATATCAGGGGTGCGGCAACCGACATTGTCCCTCATGCGGCAGAACTTCTGCCGCTGAGTGGCTGCGGAAGCAGTGTGCCCTTTTACTGCCAGGTGTCACCTATCATCTTGTCACCTTTACAGTTCCGGCACAGCTGCGGCGACACATCCGCTCGCATCCGCGTGAACTGCTTGATCTGCTGATGCGCTTAGCTTCGTCAACACTGCTTGATCTGTGTGACAACCCCAAATGGGTCGGCGGGGTGCCCGGCGTAACCGCCGTACTCCACACCTGGACCCGGCAGGGCGAGTACCATCCGCATGTTCATTTCATTGTGACCGGCGGCGGGCTTAAGACGAATGGAATCTGGCAGCCTTCACATCCTAAGTTCCTTGTCTCTGTCTTCGCATTGTCAGCAGTATTCCGCGCCCGCTTCCGCGATGCGCTGGAAGAGAAACACCCAGAGCTGCACGCATTGATAAAACCGCGCGTTTGGACATGGGCAAAAAAGTGGGTTGTGCACTCAAAGCCTGTCGGTTCATGAACAGAACGATGCTCATAACCCGAGAACGACCTCCAACCGTTTGCACTAGATCGCACACGGCGCAATACCCCTGTGTTCGTATTCAGAAAAAAGTGGCCTGCCTTCGCCTCAGTGCGGCGCCATCAGCGGGCCTGATACCATCAGAGCGCATGTGTTTCCGCACAAATCACTCTCTGAAAACAGTTCTAACGCCCTCTCATGTGCCGCAGAGTCTCCGCCTGTCAGTGGAAAACACATAGGCACCAAAATCCAACAGCAGCTTAGTCCAACACATGCTTTCTATGTGCGCTACGGCACATTGAAAGCTTCTTTATGTTGTGAATTGATTTCGTTTCACTAGCATCCCATAGGCACTGAAAAGAGACACAATTCCCCCTTTCCCCCGTTGATTCATTGGGGTTTTTTGTGATTTCAAAGGCGGTTTAAAATGTGTGTTTGTCTGCGTCTAATGCGGAAGTGCCTGAAAACAGGGGTTTTGGGAGGGTTGCTATCCCATAGGCACATTTGAAAACCTCTCAAACCCTTGGAAATACAGCTGTTTCTCAACAATTACAGGCCGCTTGGGACCACCTGCTGTCCCATAGAGTCGTAGGGTTCCGAGCAGGTCGACCTTCATCCACACCGCCGAGCGGACGGTACCTGCGAGCCGTGAAAAGCTGAGTTTCCAATTCGATACGTGCTTCAGAAAACGAAGCAGCAGGTGGGTGAGCAGCCCCGTCCAGACCTGCCATTTTACCGCCTTCTGGTTGTACCCGACAAAGTCCCGGAGCTGAAGCGTCTGCTTGAGTTCCTTGAAGAAGGTCTCGATAGAGCAGGGCGAGGACGTGACTGAATGCCGTGAACGTTCGGATGTCGGCCCCAGCTTCCCGTGCCAGCCTGTCTGCGAGTTCCTCAGGAATCCACTGGACGATCTGACGCAGTGTAGTGTATGCTGTTTCCGTTGGTCTTGGCAGTGCTCTTTCGGAGGCGCTGATAATTGCGTTTAAACGCGCTTGATGATGGTTATGTTTTTTCATGCGGCTGTAGGCTACAGCCACGACCGTTCCAAGACCAGCACTTTTTTACATTTTAATACACTTTTTATATGAAAGTATTTGAGGAATTGGATCGAGCGGCGGTTCTGGACAACAATGTGATGCGGCTGGTGAAAAGAAATGACGAGTACCTGATCTATGTTGGGCGAGAGGAGCTGATGACCAGCCGAGCGCATGAATCAGAACTTGAGCTGGCCCGTTTGGGGTGCGCTCATATCACCCGACGGCGGCATCCGCGGGTGGTTGTCGGGGGTCTGGGCATGGGCTACACTCTCAGCGAAGTGGTGCAAATTCTACGACCAGAGGCGGAGATCGTGGTGGCTGAGATGATCGCTGCGGTTGTACGCTGGAACAAGCTCTACTTTGGCGCGCTCAATGGTTCGCCACTGGAGGATGAGCGCGTTTCCTGTAAGGTCTGCGATGTGCGAGAGATCATTCACAAAAACCCGGGTATGTTTGATGCCATCCTGCTGGATGTTGACAATGGTCCCGCCGCATTGACACATTCAGGAAACAATCAGCTTTACACACGCGAAGGGATACGGGCCTGTATGCAGGCATTAAAATCTGATGGAACCCTCTCAGTCTGGTCCGCTTCGGTTGAGCCGTCGTTTGAAAAACGACTGCGCGGTGAGAATCTGGATTTTAAGTTACACCCTGTGCCAGCCTATAAAGGGGCAAAGGGCCGTGCGCGCTATGTATGGGTGATCAGCCGGTCAGGAGCTTATGGCTAAAAGTCTGGGGTGGTCCGTTGCTGACAGCAGAAAATGCAAAGCTGTCATTACAAATTGACATGTTTTAAGGATAGCCTTGTTATTTTTTAACATAAATGCTATTATTTATAGCATTTTAACAGACAAATGGAGTTTTATGTCAAAAGAGGATGCAATCGAAGTCAACGGGACAGTCATTAAGGTTTTGCCTGCCACGATGTACAAAGTTAAACTGGAGAACGGGCACGAGGTGCTGGCGCATATTTCTGGTAAAATGCGTAAATTTTTCATTAAGATCGCCGCCGGCGACAAGGTCACCCTTGAAATCTCCCCCTATGATCTCTCCAAAGGGCGTATTGTTTTCCGCCACAAGAATTAGAAGTGTATCTTTGCGCGATTAAAGATGTACACAAATAACAAGAAGCCGAACATGTCGGTCCTTAAAAACATATTGTCGGTACTACATAAAGTGGGGTATGACAACTCATTGCTTTGATTTTTTTTGACAGGATTAACAAGATAGCAACCAAATCCGGTAATTCCACACCGCCCTTCTGTTTTTTTGCCGCGTCTCTTATTTGCAGAGCGTGTAGAGCACACCTGCGACAACAGCGGAACCAATCACACCAGCGACATTCGGGCCCATGGCGTGCATGAGCAGAAAATTGGTTGGATTGGACTCCAGTCCCACCTTGTTGGCAACACGCGCTGCCATCGGTACCGCGGAGACACCGGCGGCGCCAATCAGCGGGTTGATCGGGGCTTTTGAGAATTTGTTCATCAGTCGGCCCATCAGGCACCCTGCCGCGGTTCCACAGGCAAAGGCAACCAGTCCCAGACCTAGAATACCGAGCGTCTCGCCAGTCATGAATTTCTCACAGGCCAGCTTAGAGCCAACCGAGAGACCTAAGAGAATGGTGACAATATTGATCAGCTCATTTGACATTGTGTCCGAGAGGCGCGCCACTGAGGGTCCGACCTCGCGGGACAGGTTCCCCAGCATCAGTGCTCCCACCAGCGGCACAGCACTGGGAAGCAGCAGGGCGCAGAGCAGTAGCACAATCAGTGGAAAACAGACCTTCTCCATACGCGATACATGGCGCAGCTGGTTCATCACAATGCCACGCTCTTTGGCGGGCACCAGCGCCCGCATGATCGGAGGCTGGATGATTGGCACCAGCGCCATATAGGAGTAGGCCGCCACAGCCACCGCGCCCAGAATCTCAGGTGCCAGCTTGGAGGTCAGCCAGATCGCAGTCGGGCCATCCGCACCGCCGATGATTCCAATTGAGGCGGCCTCTTTGAGCCCAAAGTTGATCGCATCGCCACCGACCTTTGAGAGCACCAGTGCGCCGAAGAGGGCGAGAAAGATTCCGAACTGCGCGGCGGCACCCAGCAGTGCGGTGCGCGGGTTGGCGATCAGCGGGCCAAAGTCGGTCATGGCCCCCACACCCATAAAGATCAGGATTGGGAAAAGGCCGGTTTCAACACCAAAGTCAAAGAAGTAATAGAGGTAACCGCCCGGCTCCATGACCGTGGGCAGACCGTTGAGCATCTCAACCATCGGCGGTGCCACGACATTAGAGTAGGGCATGTTCGCCAGCAGGCCGCCAAAACCGATGGGCAGCAGCAGCAGGGGCTCAAAACCTTTGACAATCGCGAGATAGATAAGTCCCAAACAGACGAGAATCATCATCGCCTGCCCCGCTCCGTAAGGCAGGCCGCCGATGATATGCACGGCATGCCCCTTAACGTGCTGTCCAGTTGGCTTGTAGTAGCCCTCCGTGATATAGGCGGGAGCCTCTTTTACAAAAAAACCCTGAATGCCAGTGGTGGCCGCCAGGTTCTTAACCCGGTTAAGAGTGTCGCGCCAGTCAGTGCCAGACGGAGTTGCTGCGGCATCTTCAATCAGCTCAGCAGCACTTTGTTCCAATGCAGGCGGCTTAACGTCCGTCTGTTGCGCGGCCAGCTGTGACACGCAGAGTGTCAGAGCAGCGGCGCAGGTGAGAAATATCTTTTTCATAAATAAGCTCCAGTGTTTTTCCGGTTTCAGCGCAGGGGCTACCTCCGCATACAATTCAGCGACAATCAGTTCAGCCGATTGTCACAAGCAGGTCACCGGTATTCACTTTGTCAGATTGGCTGACCAACACCGATTTGACGCTACCAGCGCAGGGGGCGGTCACAGCGGTCTCCATTTTCATGACATCCAGTGCCATAAGCTCATCACCTTCGCTGACGCTGTCACCAACGTTGACGCTGATGCGTAATACCGTGCCAGGCACAGAGGCTTTGACCTCGGTCTCGCTTCCACCAGCGGCCGCAGCTGATGTGGCGGAGTCTTTCGCAATACCGGCTGCGACGTTAACTGCATACTCCTTGCCGTTGACAGTTGCTTTGTCACCGCTAAGCTTGACACCGTAGGCTTTGCCGTTGACTGTGACGGTATAGCCGCCACCGGAGTTGTTGGCAGCTGGAGCCGCATTGCCGCTAGGTGCGTTCTTGCGCACACCGATCTTACCTTCGCCTTTCAGGAATTGGATGCCCTGATCCTTGCAGGTCGCGGCAATAAAGATATTCTCGTCGCTGAGATCGGTGATGCCACTGTCGCGCAACAGCTTCTTGGCTGACTCGACACCTTTGGAGGGGTCGCGATCGTTGATGTCCACCACCTTCTCCTGCGTGGGCTCTAGGTTGAGCTGTTTGGAGGCGAGTTTAACGATCTCGGGGTCTGGTGCGACTGGTGTTTTGCCGAAGTAGCCCAGCACCATCTTGCCGTAACCCTCGGCGATCTTGTTCCACTTGCCGAAAAGCACGTTGTTGAAGGCCTGTTGGAAGTAGAACTGGCTGACAGGGGTGACTGATGTGCCGAAACCGCCCAGACGCACAACTTCGCCCATGGCTGCAATACAATCCGTGTATTTGTCCATCAGGTTGTTATCCCGCAGCATCTGGGTGTTAGCTGTCAGAGCGCCGCCCGGCATCGGCGACCAGGGAATCAGGGGCTCAACCGCGCAGGCCTCCGGCGGTAGAAAGTAGTCTTTCATGCACTCTTTAGAGATTAATGCGGCTTTCATGATCTTGTCGATGTCGATATCCAATTCATAGTCGCTGCCGCGCAAAGCGTGCCAGAGGGTAGCGATGTCGGGCTGGCATGTGCCGCCCGACATTGGGGCTAGGGAGCAGTCAACCTGGCTGGCGCCGGCTTCGATTGCGGCCTTGTAGCCGACTGTTCCAATGCCAGCGGTCTCGTGCGAGTGGAACACGAGGTTGATATCATTGCCCAGCAACTTGCGCGCCTGCTTGATGGTGTCATAAACTTTAGAGGGCACCGAGGTGCCTGAGGCATCTTTGAAACAAACGCTATCATAGGGGATCTCGGCCTCTAGAATCTGCCGCAGGGTCTGGATATAGAACTCAGCTGTATGGGCACCCGAGCACCCTGGGGGCAGTTCCATCATTGTGATCACCACCTCATGTTTCAGCCCCGCGTCATGGATGGCCTGACCGCTGTCGATCAGGTTATTGACATCGTTGAGGGCATCGAAGTTGCGGATGGAGGAGATGCCATGCTTCTTAAAGAGCTTGGCGTGCAGTTTAATGATGTCGCGGGGCTGTGAGTCTAGACCAACCACATTAACGCCGCGGGAGAGGGTCTGCAGGTTCGCATCGGGACCGGCGACTTCGCGGAAGCGGTCCATCATGGCGAAGGCATCTTCATTGCAATAAAAATAGAGTGATTGGAAGCGGGCGCCGCCGCCAGCTTCAAAATGCGTGACGCCCGCCTCCCGGCAGGCTGCCACGGCTGGCATGAAATCTTCGGTAAAAACGCGCGCTCCATAGCAAGACTGAAAGCCGTCGCGGAATGCGGTACACATTATATTGATAGGTTTTTTAGCCACAATAAATCTCCTTCATGAGTGAATCTGAGTTGGTTTGGGGGTGTAAATCAATTAAGCTGTTTGTGCGGCTGCCACGGCAACTGCGATCGCAATCGCGATGTCATCCGAAGCCGAGTCCGCTGCTTTAGTAGGACGCTTGCGTGGTTTATCATCGGGAAGAATGTGGTTGAATTTCGGGATGAACTTAGAGGTAGCTGTCATGACAAAGACCAACACTGCTAAAAACATGAAAACAATGCTCATACCGGCAATTAATAAGACCAAACCTTGTGAAAGTATTTCCATTGACAAACTCCATACAGTGTGTAAATAAATATGCTATAAAAGTATATGGTTTTAAGGCAACCATGTACAGTCGAAAGTGCGAGTTTTAAATGTTTTTTAGTGGAATCCGGTTCACCTGTTTTTTGTCGAACTTTTCAAGGTTGTCGACTCCCTTTTTCTCACTTTCGAACATTTACTGATTTATACTGCATTTTGCTCTGTACAGATTGATCTATAATAAGCAATTATATAAGGCATGAAATATTTGCTATTACTCCCGTTTGCGGTTTTGCTGGGGCTTGCTGTCGGATCTTGGTCTCCTAAAAATGAGCTTATAAAAGTTCGCCAGGAGCTAAAAGAGCTGGAAAAGAAGTTGGAAAAACAAAATACAGGCGGAAAACTCTCCGCGCTTAACAACTTCATTAAAATCCCTGAGCGAAAGTCCGGGCGTAAACCAGCACCTTTTAAGGCGCATGGTGAGCTTGCCCACAACGAAGCAGCTGACACAACAGAGGCGGCAACCAATCTCATCAGCGATGCATCGACCACCAACCCACCCCCCAAGCCACCGAGCAGTCGGCGGCACCAATTTCTTAATCCGAAATCCAAAAATTTCGAAGAGGATCTAGAGCAGGCTAAAGAGCTGTGGCAAACTCGGGTTGAGATGGCCCGCGCGGGCTGGCTGGCGAAACTGAAGCTGAACGAACAAGAGAGTACGCTTTTTGATCAGGCGGTGGCGGATATGAATGACAAACTCTACCTGACCATGCAAGCCGTGGCAGTGGAGCTGCAAAGCACAGATAAGATGTCGACCGAGACTGGCATCAGGATCATGAATGAGGTAACCACCACACTAGTGGAAACCTATGAGCAAATTGGCAAGGCTGTACCTCCAGAACAACGCCCACAGGTTGAGAGCATGGAGATGCAGGATTTTATTGACCCGGCGGCCTTTGACCCATTGATTGACGTGCGCGACAAGTTGTAGCAGCGCGCCTTCAACCCTTTTAACCCCTCTCCATGAACTCTTTTTCACAACTTCTGCAAATAACGCGCTATGAGTGGTTCACAGCGATTCGTAGCCGGCGTGCCATGGTCATCCTGCTGCTCTACATGGCGGCGGCGATCTGCACCATGAACTTCTCGATCAATGCTCTTCAAAAAATGGAGCAGGAGCTGGTCAAGCTGCTCCAGCTCCCTGAGACCGAAGAGGTTGGCGTAGTCTCCAAAACACTGTGGAAATCCAAGCCGTTCCAGCGTATTATGAAGGAGGTTTCTCGTGACAACAACGTATATGATGATCTGGTTGGCAAACACCCAGTGGAGTTGATCTTCGCCTGGCTGGTCTTTTTTTACACCCCCCTGCTGGTTGTGCTGGTCTCAGCCAACCGCATCTCGGATGACATCGGTTCAGGCTCCATCCGTTACGTCGCATTCAGGAGTTCACGCTTCACATGGTCGTTCGGTAAGTTCTTGGGCCAGGCGGGAATGATCGGCGCAGCGCTGCTTTTAAGCGGCATCGGGGCCTATATAGTGGCGTTGATCCGGCTGCACGGCACCACCTTCGAGCTGCTAACCAACATCTTTGTGTGGTCGCTACGTGCCTGGATTTACTCCATCCCATTCCTAGGGCTGGCCATGGGGCTTTCGCATCTCACCCGCTCTGGCAGCAAAGCCACAATCCTGGGGATTCTCTCCATCTCAGGATGTTTCGTAATCTCAGCGGGTGCGCACTTTACCAAAGGCGCCTCTGGCTGGAAATCGATCTTTGCATATCTGGCAACTGTAGTCCCTGACACCCACCGCTTCTTTCTCTGGCGTAACAGCGCTGCCGCAGTTGCCACTGGCGCCACCTGGATGATCACACTGGCGCTGTGCTACCTTTTCCTGGGATACCTGGCCTTCCGGAGGCGTGATATTTAAAATGACAAACGCTGTAACAACCACTGATCTCGTTAAAAAATACGGTTCCACCCGAGCATTGAACGGATTGACAATCTCCATTCCAAATTACGCTGTCACCGGGCTGGTGGGAGCAAACGGAGCCGGCAAAACCACCTGGATGATGTCGGTGGCCGGTTTTCTTAGGACCAACTCGGGCCAGATCAACCTGCTCAACAGTGGACCATTCAAGCCTGAGATTCACTGCGGACGCATCAGCATCCTGCCCCAGGACTCTGCCTTGCCTGAGGAGAGTTATCCTCTAGAAACCTTGGTCCACTACGCTCGGCTGCAGGGACTGGGCAAGAGCGCAGCCCTTAAAACCGCTAAAGATATTCTCACTGAGGTTCACCTGGCTGACCGCATGAGCTCAACCATCCGCTCGCTTTCACATGGCATGCGCAAGCGGGTAATGATCGCGCAGTGTTTTATCGGATTTCCAGAGCTGATTTTATTGGATGAGCCACTCAGCGGATTAGATCCGAAAGAGGTGGCCAACATGCGCAATTTTATCCTTAAGCGAGGCAAAGCACAGACCATTGTGATCAGCTCTCACAACCTGAATGACATTGAGCTGCTGTGCGACTATGTCGCATTTTTTAAACAGGGTAAGAGCGCGAGTCTGACAACTGTCGCGGAGATCACCAACAAGAGCGGGCTGCTGACCTATGCGCTCACTGGGTCACCTGGCTCAATGAAAGCTCTCGGCGCGCTGCTCCCGGAGTGTACTTTTACCTTGAATCAGAGGAGCAATGAACTCAGCTGCCTGTTCAAGCCCTCGCTAATGCCAGCGGCGAAACTCAACGCAACTCTCATCCCACACCTACTGCAATCAACCGAGATTATCACAATCACCAGCGGAGCCACGCTGGAGAACCAGATCATGAGTGAGTTTTAAGGGGACAAAATTCAGAAGACAGAAGAAAAAAAACGTATGGCAAAAAACACACAAGCAATATTTCACATTGTCCTCCTGCAACCGGAGATACCGCACAACACTGGGGCGATCGGGCGCTTATGTGTAGGACTTGGATGGCCGCTGCACCTGATCCGCCCCTTGGGGTTTCATCTCACCGACGAATATGTGCGCCGCGCCGGGCTGGACTACTAGGAGTTTCTGCAACTATCGGTGCATGACAGCTGGGAAGATTTTATTGAGAGCGTCAACCCTGCTCATCGCACACACGCTCAGGACCAAAGGGCTTTAAGGTGATCAGCAACCAAGGCAGAAGTGTCAGCGCGCCAAACAAGGCCACCACCATCGCCGCGCTACAAAGGACACCGAACAAAATACTTGGGACAAAGCTGGAAAAAACCAACAACATAAAGCCGCAGATAATCGTCACTGAGGTGTAAAACATGGCACAGCCGACCCCCCGATGCGCAGCGCGCATAGATTGCAGATAGCACCCGCATGCTTTAAACTCCTCACGAAAGCGCACGATATAGTGAATTGTGTCGTCCACCGCGATTCCAATGCTAATCGAGGCGATCGTAATGGTCATGATATCCAGCGGAATGTTAAAGACCCCCAATAAGCCCAAAACCATGAGGGCGGAAATCAGGTTAGGTAAAAGCGCGATCACGGCCAGCTTCAGCGAGCGGAATAAAACTATAAACATAACCAGCAAAATCACAAAAACCACCCCCAGTGTCAGTATCTGCGATCTGAAGAGACTTTGGAGCACACTGTTGTAGAGCACCAGTGTGCCGTTGACAACAACGGAACCTGGAGGGAGGCCGAGTCCGTCGTTCAACTGCTTGGTCAGCCTTTTCAAAAATGCGTCCCGCCGCAGATCCGGTCTCGAATCAAAGATGCGCGCGGTAATGAGGAATTGGTTGTGCGCGACGCTCACATAAGGGTCAACCAGCAGCTTCCGCGCGTAAGGAGGCAGTTTATCCGCCATAATAGCCAGATCAAACGCATCCAACGGAACGCCCTCGTTCAGCATGTCAGTGACACGCGCCAGTGTGGCGAAGGACCACACCTTACCAATCTCCGGCTGTGACTCAACAATGGCGTGCGCTTTGCGCAGCACCTCCAGCTTGGCAGGGGTATACCAATATTGAGCGGATGCGCTAACATCATCAAACTCCTCGAATTCATCAAACTCACTCACCTCGTTTACGGAGAGTTTCTGCTTCGGAGAGTGATCGGATTTTTTTTCATCCGGCAATGTGATAAGGATATCGAGCGGCGTTGTACCGCCCAGTTGGCGATCAATAAAAACCATGCCGCGATAAATTTCCGAACTCTTTTTAAAGTGATTCACAAAGCTGTTTTCAACGGTCAAACGACGCATCCCGAAAACAATGAATCCAACCACCAGCAAAGTGGAGATCAAAATCCAGCGACCTCTCTTCTCGGCAGTAACCGCCGCCTCCCTGATCACCGCGCCGCCAACTTCGCGCGTCTTTTCCGGCTCCTCTTTTTTAAAGAGCATCAACAAGGCGGGAAAGAGGATAAAGGAAGTTGTGATCGAGACACCCAAAGCAAGGCTCATCATCAAGCCAAAATCTTTAACCGGCTTGATATCGCAAAGAACCAATGAGCCAAACCCGGCGATGGTAGTCAGCGTGGTGAACAGCGAGGGTGTCCACTTACGGGCAACGGTCTCGCTGAGCAAATCCGCCAGGCACATCTCTGGATGCAGAGCTGCCAGCTCGCGGTACTGCACCACCAAGTGGATCACCAGCGACATATTCATGATCAGCAGCAGTGAGATAAAATTCGATGAAATCACCGTGACTGGCCACTCGAAAACCCCCAGCAGCCCCACCATGACAACCGTTGAATAGGCGCAGCAAAACACGGCTGCCAGCACCCATCGCAAGTTTCTGAACAGATAGGTCAGGATCAGTGCGATGGCGAGAAAAATAGCCCCGCCGAAGATCTTTAGATCACTGCGGATAAAGGCCAGCATGTCATCGCCAACCATCAGTCCGCCGCCCAGATAAAGCGTCCCTTCGCTTTGCCAGGGCTTTACGATCTTGCGCAGTCCAGAGATCATCTCATGAATATTCTTGTTACTGACTTTCTGCTGCTCTCTGAGTCGCGGGGTCAGTGACGCGTAAACCTCGCGGTTTTTTTTGACATCCAGCCCCTTGTCGATAGCCAGTTGGCACTGCGTTCTGAGTGCTCGCACCTCATCAAGTTCCGGGCTAGCCGCGACCATGATTGCCAGCAGCGCGGTACGCCCATCATTGCTAATCAACTGTTGTTTGTAGGCCTCGCTGGCCAGCAGCTCGCTCTTAGCCATCTCAATATCCGTGCCAGGGTCATCCAGGGTTCGGATATTGTCAGAGACCTTCGCCAGCGGGACTGGCGGGTTGCGGAAAAGAGGAACATCCAGCAATGTAACAACACTGTCAACATGCGGAGCGCTTTTAAACTCCTCGCGTAACCGGCGTAGCCTGCACAGCCCGTCCGCCGTGAAAATCTCACCGTCATCCGGCGTAAAGGTCGCAACCAGCAGCGAGCTGGATTCATAGCGCGCCGCAATCTCGCGGTAGGTGATTAACTCGGGATCATTTTCCAGCATCAGCGAATCGCTGGAGGCATCCAGAAAGAAATGATTTGCCTGAAAGAGGAAAAAGAGCCCTACCGCCAGCATAAACAACAAAGTTTTTTTCGGTGTATGAAGAACCACGTGCCGATATAAAACTAATATTAAACGGTTCATAAACAACTCTTCAGTGGTGGCAACTACTTGTCAAAGGCCTCAACGGTGAAACTCTGCTCCTTGCTCTCCAGGCTTTTAATCAACTCCGCCGGTGATTTGATTTTTAAGAAATCATCGAACTGGGAGCGGTAAGATGCGAGCAAGCTGATGCCCTCCACCTCCATGTCATAAATCGCCCACCGCTCGTTACGCAGTGTAAATTTATAATCAACACTAAAGCCGCTGCCGGTATTTCTCATCGTGGTTTTTATGCTTCTTTTTGTAGCGCTGATTTCACTGTTTTCATTATAGATGATCGTCACATTGGCGGTATCCAACTGGCTCAGTTTCCCGTAATATGTCCGCTTCATTAATTCAAAGAAGGCTTTGGTAAATTCCACCCGCTGCTGTGCGTCCAGAGCGGCCCAGCCAGCCTTTCCCAGTGCCAGCATACTGATCAGGTCAGTGTGACAGTTCGCTTCCAGCAAACCGTCAAACAAACCCAGTTTCTGGGCATCGGTTGTCTGGCTGTCCTTCAAAATGGCGATGCCCTGGTTGAGCGTGCGCTCCATAATGTCCTGGGTGGCACTCTTCGCACTCTCCTGCCCCAGTGCTGCTGTCGCGAACAACGCTAGTGCGCAAATGCGCATGATTGTTTTGTTCATATATTTTATTCCTCCAACTTCTTGCTTCTATTCTGTTCATAGGCGTCCTGCATAAATCGGTATGGATCCAGATTCGATGCCTTCATATCTTCGTACATACCAATACGCAACGAGGTTTGATTGACCACGTCGCCGCCGGTGATCGACAAACTTATCCCCCACGAATCAATGTAGAAGACCGGGTTCAAAAACATATCAGGCACCATTCCAATTGAGTCACGTAGATTGGATGGTCCTAAGAGTGGGAGGTGCACCGCCATCCATGAATCAGCTCCATAGTATCCCAAGGTCTGCCCAAAATCTTCGTCATACGCCTCCCATTTGTAATGATTTTCTGCCACATTAAACAGGCCGAGTACCCCCGCAGTGGAGTTAAACGTGAAATTTCGAAGCTCCTTCGCCGCACCGCGCCACTTCATTTGGAGCAGATTGTTGACCGCTCTTTTTGGAAAACCCAGGTTTTTAAAGAAATTATTAATCGACTTACGAACTGACTCCGGCATCACAGTTTTGTATCCCACCGAGATTGGCTTTAAAGCGTAAAAATACAACTTGTCATTCACCCAGTAAAAACCGCGATTAATCGACTCAAGGGGGTCAGCGACTTTAGTTGAATCTAATTGCAGCTGGATATCATCCTCGAAATCATCAAAAACATCATCCTCCCCCAGCGTGCGGGATGTTATCGCAACGCAGAGAAGCACCATCAAAAAAAGCTTCATAAAACCCTCATTATGTTTCATATTATACAAAATTAAATCATCCATGACAACCGCTCTAATTCAGTTCGCAGGCTCGAATTCGCCGCACTCATCCTTCGCATCCTTATATTTATAGCTGAACTTGCTCTCCGTGTTCACACAGATCATCACAGGCAGCGCGTCAGCACCACCAACCTGCCGAGGTAGATAGCTTACAGCGCAGGCCAGAACCGGGCGGTTGAGCTTGTCGTACTCCAGCACCTTATGCCCGGCATAGGTGAACTGCTCCGTGCGGTCATCCAGCTTGCGATACCAGCCCTTCAGCTCTCCAGAGGCTGTGTGCAGGTACAAATCCTTCCATAGCTTCTGCACAAAGAGCGCGGGGTCGAAGTAACGCTGCAGCGGGTTACGGTAGTCCACCGAAACAATCTTGTGCGCCTCATTGTAAACTCTCTCCTCAGTGGGCGGATAGTAAACCGAGATGATTGATGGCGCAGAGTAATAGCGCCTGCCTTTTAAAAAACAGCCTACATCCACGCGTCCGCTCATCAGCCTGCGCGGGCTCCCATCATGGTTCATGGGGCGATAAAATCCATGCCAGCCTAAGGTTATCTCAACACGTGAACCATCCGCGCTCAATTTCGTGATCTGCACTTTTTGCGGATCTCCCTGCAATAGAACCCATTGGTACTCAGCCGTGCCCTTGATCGCTGCCTGAGCCTGCACCACCATCTTCCGTTCGTAGCCGACACCCCGCGCAATCCGCCCGATGCCGCAAGGCGTATTTAAAAGCGCCTCTGGCATTCTATCAAAATAATCAACCCCGGAGATGTTCTGATCCTCGCGGGTAATCTGAAGGTTGACCACTGGCAGCACATCATCGGGCTTCAACTCATGCGCCATTTGAACCAGGTTGGTCACATTTAGATCTTTCCCGTCGAAAACAGCTGGATGTGCCGCACCGTCCAGATAATCCTCCGGCTTTTTGAGACCGCCGGAGGTATAACGCAGCAACATCTGCAGCGTAGGCGCCATCAATTTCGATCCTATCAAATATTGCTTGGTCTCCGGTGTGAACGCGGCCATGGCAGCTGCAAAAGCCCGCATAAAAACCTTGTCACTGTAAGAAGATCCTTGTGCAACGGTGTAAAAGGGGGCATTCATTGGAAAGAGGTCACCCAGCTCACTGTCGTAATCTTCATGTTCAGGATAAACCCACATTTGATTGCTCAAATAGAGCCGGCAATGCAGAATACTAGAAAACTGATCACTCAAAGCCATGCGCGGCAAGCTGCGCCAGTAGGGCCCCTGCGTCATGGCCATCGAGGAATTGCCAATCAACGGGTATTCAAAGATCGTGTTGGGCAGATTATAATCAGCGTTAGCAGTCACCCCCTCCGCACTGTATACCACTGGGGTCAACGCAGGAAAATCGGCGATGCCGATCTTCGAATGCCCCCGATCACGATTCATATAGAGGTCGCCCCTGTTACCAGCCGCAACCCCCTCTGACAGCCACCCTCTAATCAGCTCTGCCACAGGACCCCCATAGGCCTTCGCTCTATCCTCATCCCCGCCAGCAGGCGACAGCAACCTGAAAAAACTTTGAAAACAGCCGAAATCCATATTCCAGACGGTGTTGGAGGGGTTGATCTCCATCGGCAATCCCATCATCACCGTCGGAGGCACCAGCACTGGCACTCCGGGCACGGGCGTATTTTTGAGTTCACGCGCCTGCGCAACCAATTCGACGAATCGAGCCTCTTTTTTCAATTGCTTGAGATCATTGTCCGCCTCAATCGCCTCAGCATTCCTGAACCCCAGCTGGATCGCGCGCTCCAGCATCTGCAAGGCCTCATGCTTGTCTTCACGATACGCAAGGGCGCACGCCAGATTATAAGTCCAGGTTGCATCCTCGGGCATGATCTCGACTGCCTGTCGACAAACCTCCTCCATCTGCTCGATGTTGCCGGCACGCAAGGCTTGCACCATCTGATGCGCCAGCAGCGTATGCTGTTTGAAACTCTGCGGTTTTTCAAAAAGCGGTATCTCAGCCAACACGCCCGCTGTCAGACAAAAAAAGATGACACAATAGATTTGACAATATTTCATGGTGCTTCTCCTTACCAAAATTTCCAAAACGGCTTCTTGGCATTACGGCGCTGGTTCAGGAGCCATGTGACCATCTCCTGGTCTGCATAAGCCCTGTCCCAAGAGTTGTGCGCCACTCCTGAAAACTCGGTGTAGCGGTATCTTCGTCCGCCAGCCTTACGGATCGCCTCAACCATGCGCCGTGAGCAATCCACGCTGACACTTTTATCCGCGTCTCCATGAAAGGCCCACACCGGCATCTTTTTCAACTGCCGCGCCTGATGGACATCTCCGCCGCCGCAGATCGGCACAGCTGCCGCAAAGAAATCTGGCCAGCGCTGGATGGCATCCCAGGCGCCAAATCCGCCCAGCGAAAGCCCTGTGATGTAAACACGATCAGGGTCAACTGACTGGGTCTCCAAGATGTTTCGACAATGCATCATGGTTATCTCCATGGCGGCCGTCGGTTTTTTAGCGGCCTTGTAATCCGCCTCCCTGGCCAGCTTATGGACCCACCAATTGCCCTGCTGGCACTGAGGCGCTAGAATCACCGCCTGCTGGTTCAACATCATCAGGCTTTTTAACAAAGCTGGCAGCCCTATTTTAATCTGCTTTTTGTTATCCGTGCCGCACTCCCCTGAGCCATGCAGAAAAACAATCATAGGGTAGCGTTGGCCAGGAGCAGGAAACTGAGGAACGCTCACCCTATAATCAAAGACCTCTCCCGTCTCATTCGTATAAGAGCAAAAACGCATCTGATCATCCGCTGAGAACTGCGCCAGCACAGGCAAAGCGACCAAACAAACTAAAGCCAAGAACTTCATGTCTCTATTTATACCAAAACCAAGCGGAGAATGCACACTTAAACCAACCAAAGCCGAATACGGACTTTCCCGTAGTCAATGCCTAAAGCAGCTAGTCGCCGCAACCAAATGAGGCTATTCAATATGCGAAGGCGCGTACTCATTATGAGCCCGCTGCTTTAGTAACAACCGCTGCGCGTTTGGGGAAATCAACTTACGAGTTTCAATCGTAATGCTGTAATTTCGTTGTCAGAGGGATTGACAAACACATGCACCAGCGGAAGGCGTTTACTCACCGCATTGACAGCGTCCATAAAGTCCGCAAGTTTTAGGTCAGCAGGCACAAAGAAAAACACCACTAGCGCTTTGTTGTCTTTACCGCCCACTTTCACCACTAGCGGATCCAGCTCTGACCAGAGATTAAAGGGATATTCTTTAGGGGTCAGCTTGGGGTCAAGCCCCTCAACGCTCCAATCCTCTTCAATAAAAACAAGCTTTTTCTGCAAGTTGCCGACAGCATCCCGGGTGAGATGGACTTCAAAGGGCTGCGGATTACGATCCTCCCGTTTGCGCCAGCTCTCCTGTGGCAGTAACGCGCGGTAGTAGAGACTCTCCGTGCCCTTGCCATAGAGCTTGATGCCGTTGCCCTCCAGAATGTTAAACAGACGGGCAACATCTTGCGCCTGCTTCGCACTCAAGTCTGGAGCAAACAGGAGCGTCACAAAGAGATCTTTGCCGTTCTTTGCCTGAGCGCGCATCCAGGCCATTGCACTCGCCATGCTCTCATTGCGCTCAATCTTTTGCGCAAGACAGCGTGTGAGCAGCCGCAGGGAGCTGCCATCACCTAAAGCTGCAGTCACCTCCACTGGCAGCACCATGGCATCAGTACTCACAGGGCGCAGGATCACCTCCAGTAATGTGCCGTAGGGAAGCTTTTGCGCCAGTGTTAGCCGTCCGTAAACCTCACTCTGTCCACTCTGCTGAGGCAGATCAAAGATTGTACTGCTTTGGTTATAGAGTGAGATCACCGAGCAGGGCGGCTCAATACTGGTCAGGCAGGTCGTCTTTCCCCCCTCCAGTCTCCACTCCCCGCCAGTGAAGACGTATCCCTCGTCCAGCAGAGAGTCCTCCGGCTGGGAGTCTGCCAGCAGAGAGCTGATTAAATGCTCCTTCGCGCCCTCGACATCCAGCCTACGAAGATAGATCTGGCAGCGCTCGCCATAGGCCCAAAACCTGAATTGATAGCCATCAACGCACCTTCCCCGCTGCACACCGATTAACTCCATTGCTTTAACAATATCTGCTGGATCAGCAACTGTGACCGCGGCCGCCTCATACGCGCGGTCACTGGCTGGACCAACCAGCAAAAACTCGGCAGTCGTGCCAACCGAGTGCCCCACCGCCTCGGCCAGCAGACGCACCTCGCGTTTGGTTTTATCCGCCACAACGCCTTTCAGCACCATCTGATCTCCGCCCGTTTGACTCGCCTGCCAGCTTTTAACCGCATTGGTATTCACCAGCGACCACTCAGCCGGGCCGGTGAATCCAATTGCCATTGACGCTATTGCTAAAAAAAGAGATACTATAAATAATAATAATCGCATAAAAAATCAACCTCACTTCAATTTAAGCACCGGATTTCCAAGCATTTCAACCTGCTGTTTATTTAAATCACATAGATCCAATTCAAACTAAAACGATACCAAACAACTCTTAATGCCGCAACTTTCATTTTTTAATAATGTAATCCAGTATACGGCTTGACAAAAAACACCATGCTGGTTATATAGTAAACGGTACAAAACAAATGGATACCCCGTTATAATCAAAAAAATGAATGCTAAAATAAAACGATTAACAGAGATGGTCGACAACGCCAATTCAATCGCAGTACTCACAGGAGCGGGAATATCAACCTCCTCTGGCATACCTGATTTCCGTTCCGCCGGCGGTCTCTACGCCGATGAGCGCAACATCAATGTTTTTGATCTCGATGCGTTCAATAGGGAACCCAAACTGTACTATAACTTCGCGCGCGAGTTCTATCCCCGGGTGCGACAGGCACAGCCCAACACGGCCCATCACAAATTAGCCGAGTGGCTGAAGAGAAATAAAAAAGTGACGATCATTACGCAGAATATTGACGACTACCATCAGCGTGCGGGATCAGTGCCTGTACACACTGTTCACGGCACTTTCATCACCAGCACCTGCACCACCTGCAATCAGGTGATCCAAACTGAAGAACTCTCGCACGCAATTGAAAGAGGCGAGCTGCCATGCTGCGCTTGCGGCGGGATCTACAAACCGGATATCACCTTCTTTGGCGAGATGTTGCCTGAGCAAGAGTGGAGTGCCTCGGTGGAAGCCATCAGTGAGAGCGATCTGCTGCTTGTCATCGGAACCTCCCTCACAGTTTATCCAGCTGCCAGCCTGCCGAGCTACCGCGCGCCGAGAACACCACTGGTTATCATCAATCGCGATCCCACCCCCTTGGATAGAGAAGCCGCCATTGTTATCCACCAGGATATCTGTGAGGTGATGGAGGCACTTTAGGCATTTTTTTATCGTAATCCGCTATCGCCGCCCATCATCGTCGGCCAGCATCGGGTGTAGTAGCCGCTCTATGAGCGGCATATGCTGGATGAAGGTCGGTTTCGCAGTCGATAAACAACTTTTGGCTTGTGCTAATATTCAGCTGTTCCATGTGGCTTTTCCTTTCTCCAATTTCTTTGAAGGATTTTTGTTGAGGGTATTGTTGCATGGGATATTTTTTTGTCCAATGTGTTGTCGCATTTCATATTACAATTCAGCGGAGTGATAGTTTTTGTTTTTTCCTCTTGTTTTCCTCATCCGCAGATTGTATTATTTTCGATTGTCAGCAGTCGCATTATGCAGGCAGTCAAGCGGCGCAGCTGGGCTTGAGGCGGGCACCATCCGGATGGAAAAGCAGCAGGCTTGTCGCGCCTGCAGAGTTATAGACAAGTTATCAGTGAGGAAACCATGTGAGCCGTTTTAAAGATACTCCGAGCGAGGTGCTGGCAGAGCGTGCCAAAGAGCTTGAGTGCCTCTACGCCATTGACGAACTCTTAAGGGGCGGCGCACCCGACATGCTGCAAAAAGTAGCGGAAATAATACCAATCGGTTTTCGTAATGTGCAGGCCTGTGTTGCGGAGCTTTTTTTGGATGATCAGCGTTATTGCACACGGGCTGTGGATGAGCACGGTGATGAGCTGCGGACGGATATCGTAATCAACAACAGTGTTCGCGGCTGTATTAAAGTCAAGTATCAAAAAGGCGCGCTCCCGAGCGATGATCTTGAGTTTTTGCCGCAAGAGGCCAAGTTGCTTGACATCATTGCCAATATCATCGCCGACAGCATATATAAAAAACAGCCCCAGCTTTCCACACATCAAGCAGCTGAATGGGAGTCGATCATTGAGTTGCTCAAGAACACAGACCACGAAATGCTCTTGCATGTGTGCGAAAAAATGCTGGCAATCCTTGCAAAGATAAGCCCCAACCTGCTGGTGGGCGTTTTTAATGAGATGAACTGGAGCAAGTTTAATGAGCACGGCGAAGTCAACACCCCCCTTGAGGCACTACCTGAGATTGATGTGGTCTATTTGAGCACAGTGCTCCTCAGCGCGGCCCGTAACTGTTTAAATGACTCTAAAATTTATGATTATATCTGCCTGTGGATTTATCAAAAGAAGACCTCGCAGCTGATAAAAATTGTCAACAAAAAAAGCTCTGATGTCAAAAGTGTTGCAAAGGCAATTCAACAATATAAACAGGCAATTGCGAAAAACAAAGTCTCAAGCGAGCCAACCAAAACCTGGCTGACTATCGAACTGATCCGCCGCTTTATCACCCATAATCCACAGGCAATTGCAGGAATTCAAAAGCACATCACATTGGATGCCTTTGGTGAGTTACTGGACAAATTCATCTGTTCACCGATGAGTTGCGGCACGATCGGCGGAAAAGGGACAGGTTTTTTTCTGGCGAATCAAATCATCGCCACTGAGGCTGAGCGCAACCCTTTATTCAAAAACTTTAAAATCCCCCGCACCTGGTATATTGCTTCGGATGAGCTGGATAACCTGATCGAGAGCAATGGTTTTGAGGAGCTGAACGAGCATAAGTATAGAGATATTTTAGATATCCGTATCAATTACCCTCGAATCATTCAAATGCTGAAAAGCTGTAAACTCTCTCCCTATTTGCTGCATCAGCTTGACCAGATTCTTGATGAGTGTGAAGAAACACCCTTGATTGTACGCTCATCAAGTGTGCTGGAGGACCAGCTCAACTCATCTTTTTCCGGCAAATACAAGAGTCTGTTTTTAGCAAATTCAGGCTCCAAGACGGCACGTCGTACACAGCTAATGGAGAGTATCCTTGAGGTATACGCCTCAGTCTTTAACCCCGACTCCATCCAATATCGGAGACAGCGCAATTTACTCCACAGCGTCGAGCAAATGGGGATCATGATCCAAGAGGTGGTGGGCCGCAGGGTGGGCCCATATTATTTCCCCCTGTATGCGGGTGTGGCATTCAGCCACAATGAGCTGCGTTGGTCGCCGCGCATCAAACGCGAGGATGGTCTGTTACGCATGGTGATGGGGCTTGGCACACGGGCGGTCGACCGCGTGGGGGACGATTATCCGATCTTGATTTCGCCAGGTCAGCCCAATCTCGCGGTAAACTACACCCCTTCTGAGATACGCAAATACTCTCCTCAGATGATTGATTTGATTGACCTGGAGAAGCGCCAGTTTGTCACCTTGCCCATTGCCACTCTCATAAAAACATGCGGGGGCAAGATCCCTCACGTCAGTCAAGTGGCCTCAGTGATAAAAGACGATATTATCAGCGACACCCATGCCATCACCACTGACTTCAAAACCGAGGATGTTGTGGTCACGCTCAATGGCTTGATTCAAAAGACCCCTTTTATCAAGCAGATACAGGCAACCTTATCTTTACTAAGCACAGCTTTGGGCTACCCGGTAGATATTGAATTTGCCAGCGATGGTGAGTTTTTTTACTTACTACAGTGCCGTTCGCAATCTCAAAGCCGGGATTGCGCCCCGGTGCCCATACCAGCCAACATCCCTTCCATCAATACGGTTTTCACGGCGCATAAATATATCTCTAACGGACGCGTGGCTGGCATCAAGAGCGTGGTCTATGTTGACCCTGTTGCCTACAGTCAGCTAGAGAGCTATGAGGCGATCATAGCGGTGGCGAGCGTGATCAATGAACTCAACAAGACCTTACCGCGCCGCAGCTTTATCTTAATGGGGCCAGGGCGTTGGGGCAGCCGTGGTGACGTGAAGCTGGGAGTGCCGATCGTTTATTCAAACATCAACAACACCGCCATGCTGATTGAAATTGCTCAAAAAGCCTCAAAACACCAGCCTGACTTATCGTTCGGCACCCATTTCTTTCAGGATCTGGTTGAGGAGAACATCAAATACCTCCCTCTTTACCCTGACGATGATGGCGTTATCTTCAACCGTTCATTTTTGCACTCCACCAACTCGCTTGCGCGTATCTTACCTGCATACGCCCATCTCCAGGAAGTTGTCAAGGTCATTGATATTGCCGAAAACTATTTCAACAAGCAGCTTTATGTCTTGATGAATGCGGAGTTAGAGAGAGCCGTTGCATACCTGGATGTGCCTTTACTGGAAGATGAAATAACGGAGCTCAGCACCATTCAAGAGCGCAGAGAGGAACCGGGTGAGAGCGGCTGGAAGTGGCGCCATTTTATGGCAGAGCAGATCGCGCAGAGGCTCGATTTGGACGAATACTCCATCAAAGGCATCTACCTGTTTGGCAGCACGAATAACTGCACTGCGCAACATAACAGTGACATTGACCTGTTGATCCATTTTGATGGCACAGCCGACCAGAAACAAAGGCTGGATACCTGGCTGAACGGTTGGAGCATGGCTCTCTCCGAGATCAATTTTCTGCGCACAGGATATCGCTCTGATGGGCTGCTGGATATTCATTATGTTACCGATGAAGATATACAGAACAAAGATTCATTTGCCATGAAGATCAACTCACCGTACGACCCTGCGTCTCCTTTGCGCTTCAAGTTCCACAATCCGCTTAAAAGCCTCTTCCTTCTGGCGGCGTTCCTCTGCTTCCCGTTTTAGAGACTCCTCTTTTTGGCGGCGTTCCTCCTTCAGTGCCTCCTCCGCTACTTCAGCTCGCTTGATGCTGAACTCTATCTCGCTGGCTTCAATCCGCAACTGCTCCTGATACTCATCATAGGCAGCCCTCTCCGCTGAACTGAGTTTCATGATATCCAGCTTTTCCTTGGCTTCGCGCAAACCTTTAGCTGTGATTTCGCTCGGCAACGCCTCGTTTTTCAGAAAGTAGATCCATTGATCCAGTCCAGTCTTAGCTAAATCATTAAATTCATTGATGCGCAGAATAAATCTCCATTTAAAACAATTAATTGTGCATTGATCGCTACGTCAGAGAACAAACCAAGCTTCCGCCGGCTGGCGCGATTTCTGAGCACGGAGTCGCTCTATTTGACCGGACTCTTTCAGATGCCGAAGGTTTTCTGTCATCCAGGCATAGATCACATCTGGCGGCAACCGCTTATTTGTAATATTTTCAGGAACATCAAAGACAGGGAGGTCCGGCAAATCCATCACAGCGACTCCTTCAACTTTGTGTAAACCCCTGCCGGCCCATATTTATCGCATATGGCTTGGAGTTCATTTTCGGCGACTTCGCCAGGATGGGCACGCAGCAGTTCCACAACATCGTTCAGGTCTTTGAGTTCACGACTTCTGTTGTTTTTCATTGCATGCAGCTTCAGCATGATCATATGGGCAAGGCTAGGCACATAAAAACTACCCGACCCTGCATCAAACATCCGGCTGTCGGCCAATATTTTCTCAAAAGTTATATCATCCACCAGCAGCACATCAACATCGTAATGATAAACTGACGGGGATGAGTAGCGCACAAACATCGCGGTTCGCGCAACCTCCTGATAGCCAGCGCTCACCAGCACATCGCGCAAGGCCCCCTCTTGACTTGCGGCAACAAGGCAGTCCAGGTCGATTGTCTGGCGCACAACATCAAAAGCAGGCAGGGCCATGCCGCCGATCAGTAAAATTGAGACACCACGCTCGGCCATGCCCTCAGAGACAATCTGCTGTGTTGATTTCATGCGCCCTTAATATACCGTTAGCGCTGAATTCAAACAAGCTCAAACTCACAGCTTTCAGGAAGAGCGAGAAAGTAGCACAGCCGTCTCGGCTGTGTACTGCGTGCCCAACACAGGCGGGACGCCTGTGCTGTTTTTTTACAACTTTCAACATAACGTCTCAATAACCCGATTCTGAGCAGGCTAAAGCCTGTACAACAAACTTTACACCAGACCCTGATCCAACATTGCGTCGGCGACCTTGACGAATCCTGCGATATTGGCACCCATCACATAGTTGCCAGGGTGCCCATACTCATTGGCTGCCTTCATGCACTGGCTATGAACCGCAACCATAATGGCATTGAGCTTTGCATCCACCTCTTCACGGGTCCAAGTCATACGCATGGAGTTCTGCGTCATTTCCAGGCCGGAAGTGGCCACACCGCCCGCGTTCGCTGCCTTTCCTGGGCCATAGAGTATTTTCTGCTCCACAAACAGATCAGCCGCTTCCGGTGTGCAAGGCATGTTGGCTCCTTCAGAGAGCAGATAGCAGCCATTCTTCAACAACGACTTAGCATCCTCGAGATTAACTTCGTTCTGGGTGGCGCATGGGAAGGCACAGTCACAGGGCACAGCCCAGGGACGCAGGCACTCAAGGTACTCGCAGCCAAACTTATCGGCATACTCCTTGATCCGCGCCCGTTTCACATTTTTCAAATTCATCAAAAAGGCCAGTTTTCCCGAATCAATCCCATTTGGATCATAGATCGTTCCCGTTGAATCAGAGAGCGTCACGCACCGACCACCTAGCTGATTAACCTTCTCAACTGTATATTGGGCCACATTCCCTGAGCCGGAGACAGCGCAGATTTTGCCTGCAAACGTCTCGCCGCGTGTCTTGAGCATCTCCGCCGCAAAATAAACCGCGCCGTAGCCTGTGGCTTCCGGACGAATCAGCGAGCCACCCCACCCAAGGCCTTTACCGGTCAATATGCCAGTAAACTCATTACGGATGCGCTTATACTGCCCGAACATGTAGCCGATCTCACGCCCGCCCACACCAATATCCCCGGCCGGCACATCAGTATCCGGACCAATATGGCGTTGCAACTCAGTCATGAACGACTGACAGAAGCGCATCACCTCGTTATCGCTTTTACCCTTGGGATCAAAATCACTGCCCCCCTTGCCACCACCCATCGGCAATGTTGTGAGGGAGTTCTTGAAAACCTGCTCAAAGGCTAGAAATTTCAGGATGCCCAGATCGACTGTGGGGTGGAAGCGCAACCCACCTTTGTAAGGTCCAATCGCACTGTTGAATTCAACCCGAAAGCCGCGGTTCACCTGCACCTGCCCCTGGTCATCAAACCAGGGCACACGGAACATAATCACCCGCTCAGGCTCGGTGATACGCTCCAAGATTTTGGCGGCCTCATACTTTGGATGCCTCTCCAAAACCGGGGCAAGTGATTCTAAAACCTCTTTGACCGCCTGATGAAACTCAGGCTCCGCAGGGTTCTTGGCAATCACTTTCTTTAATACTCTATCAATATACTCACTCATATAACTCTCCTTAATCCATGGACGAGTTTAAAAAACCAGAAATACATGTTACATAGCTGAAATCTTCGTTAAACAACTCTATTAAACCATATTCAGACTTTTTTGCAAGTATTTTCGCTTGCTTTATGCAAATTTTTATAATTTAAATCAAATAATGGCCTTTTCATACCTTTTGATGACAAAAAAAGACGGGGTTTACCCCGCCTTTTTTCATCTATTGGGTAGCTTTTTTACCAAAAAACCACGTACAGCGCCACAGTCAGGGCGCAAACACCAACACCACACCATAAAGCAACCTTTGAGGAGGTCAGATCCATGGTTGTTTTGGTTTCAAACACCACCTTCTCCTGTTTGCTGATAAAGCCATAGACACCCATGATCACAAGCACAGCGATCAGAGAATACGCCATGCTATACAGATAGTGCATCTCAGGAAATTTAGTGGTCAGAAGTCCATAGATGATCGGATTTGCAACAAGACCAATTACACCCGCCCACTGCCCTGAGGTGCGGTTAATCAGCCCGTAAATGAAAACTGCCAAGATACCAGTGGAGACAAAGCCCTGGAATTTCTGAATAAACTCAAAAACGCTTTTATTGTTTACCAGCATTGGCGCAATAACACAGCCAATGACAACAAAGACACCAATAAAAATGCGCCCCATGCTGACAAGTTTGAACTGGCTCGCCCTACGATCCAGATAGCGCTGATAGACATCCATTGTCAGCAGGGTGGACGCCGCATTGAGAACCGCTGCCAGCGATGAGACAATTGCGCCTAGCAGAGCAGCGATCACAAAGCCTAGAATACCCTTATTGCGGGGTATCAGTTTCGTGATCAGCAAGCCCAGAGCTGTATCATATTTATACGATTTCAGTTCAATTGTTTTAAGCGGCTGCTCACCAGCACGAGATTTAACCGCAATATTAAACTCGATTATCTCCGCCGCTTTCACAGGGTTGGCCAGTGCCCATTTTTTATCCAGCTGAAACACGGTTGTCGAAGAACTCTCAACCACTGCCTGCTCATAAGCGGCCAAATGATCGCCAGCACTTTTCTCCATATCTTTGCTGAACAGATTGAAGGCGATAATTCCCGGAATAACAATCACAAAAGGAATAATCAACTTGAGTGCGCCCGCCAGAACAAGCCCCTTCTGGCCCTCAGCTAAAGAAGCCGATCCCAGAATCCGCTGAGTTATATACTGATTTAAACCCCAGTAATAAAAGTTGGGGATCCAGATGCCAAGCAATAGAATAGGCCAAGGCATAGCCGGATTGCTACCCATGTGCATCGCCTTTTCGTTCAGTGCGCTAAACTTGACCATTACCCCCGCACCCTGCTCCACATTGGCAGCAACACCTGTTGAAGTCACCAGATCCGCGATATTTGCACCATCCAGCGCATTGATTGCGAAGTAAGTAATAATCCCACCGCCAAGAATCAACGCCGAGCCTTGTAGTAAATCAGCCCATGCGCAAGCCTTCAAACCGCCTACCGCAACATAAATCGCAGCCATCCCCCCCAGTGCCCAGCAGCAACCTGCTAATGAGAGCTCGACATTATATGAGGCCATCAACTCTTTCAAGGTCAGCGCACCCGCATAGATTACGCCAATCAGACTGACACCAATCAAGATCAGCATCATCGAAAGAGTCATAAACAAGCGGGCCCAGTGGTTATAGCGAACCTCGAGAAACTCCGGGATGGTGGTTATGCCTGAGCGCAGAAAATAGGGAAGCAAAACAAACGCAACCACAACCAGCGATATCGCGGCAATCCACTCCCAACTGGAGACCGATAACCCTTCAAAGCCGGCACCCTGCCCAGACATACCGACAAACTGCTCTGCCGAAATATTGGCTGCAATCAGCGAAAACCCGATCAGCCACCAAGTCAAACCACGTCCTGCGAGAAAGTAGTCTGAAGCACCCTGTTCACCGCGTGTATCCTCGCCCTTGGATTTCCAAAGACCAACAAACATCACCGCTGCCACAAATGCAACAAACACAACAATGTCGATAACTCCCACTACTCACTCCTTGCTTTTTTTTGACAAAGCATAATGTAATTTCTCAACAACCCGCCTTGAAACAGGCTAAAGCCTGGACACCAAACAAATGCATTGTCAATCCCCCGTTTCACCTCCCCACCGCAAACGCGGCCAGTCCCTTGCCACGGCGCAAGTACATGACCCCGCCGGAGACTACCGGGGATGACCAGTGCGCATCATTACCATAAGTGATCTTAAAAGAGCCTTTGATCTCATAGGTGTTTTCAGCTACCTTAAGGAGCAAAACCTGCCCGCCATGGTCATCATAGGTAATAATCATACCATCTTCCAGGATGCAAAATGAGGCTTTTTTGGCCTCCTTAACAGTGAAGTGCGCTCTACCACTCGCAGGGTCTAAACACCAGAACTTGCCTCCTCCAGATGTGAAGATACGACCTTTATAAAAGGCGGCCCCTTGAAAATGGTTGTCAACCGACTTCTCTTGCCAGATTTGCTTGACCTCACCCCCGTTGATCTCAAGCACCTCGGCGCCGTAGCCATAGCCTGATGAGACAAAAACCCGATCCTTACCAGCGGCAATCGGCGTATTAGGGTGAACCGCGTTTTTATTGCGATGGGGATATTTCCAGAGCAGTTTGCCTGTGGCGGGATTCAAACCGACCACATGGTCCTCAAGCATGGTGACCAGTTGCTTGCGCCCGTTAATGATTATAAGATCAGGTGAGCAGTACGCGCTTTTCTCGCTCAACTCTGTGCTTTTCCAAACCAGCTTGCCAGTCTTGATATCAAGCGCCACAACCGAAGCCCCCGCACCGCCAGGCTGGCAGATCAAATGTCCACCATAGATCAATGGATTCTCGGCAATGCCCCAGGTAATATTCTTGCCGCCAAACTCCTTGTGCGAATCAACTGACCAGAGAATCGAACCTTTTGTCGCATCCAGACAGATCACCCCCCCAACACCGCTGATGATATATAGTTTGCCATCGAGACAGGTGGGAGTTGTGCGGGCCCGTTCATAGCTTTGACCCCACTCAGGACCGTACTCTTTCTCCCAAACCATCGAACCATTGCTTGCATTCAGGCAGTAAATCATCCCCTTGCGCTCTTTCTTGCCGCCAACACAGCCGGTGATATAAATTTTACCTGCCACAATAATCGGCTCAGCATAACCATCACCCTCCAGATCAATCTGCCAGAGTTGCTTGGGGCCATCCGCAGGCCAGCTTCCGGCAACCGCCTCATCTTCAATCAGCAGATCGCGGTTGGAGCCGCGCCATTGCGTCCAGTCACCTGCGCCTGCCGCGACTGCCAGAGCAAGTGCTGGCACCAAAACCAATATTTTTTTAGTCATCTTTAAAATCCTGTTTATAAAACCATTTAACCCTTGTTGATTTGGAAAGTTACAGATTAGAGGGTGATCACTCTTTATCACAATCCTAATCGTAATCCTAATCAAACAACGGCTGCCTGTGACTGGTCGAAGTAGATAAGGATTGAAATTAGGATCAGGTGATCTCTTTCAACTCCCAACCCTTACGGAAGAAGGGCTTGACGAAAGCATTCGCCTTTTCGTTGTTGGTGAAACGCATGTTCTTGGAGTCCCATAGGAGCTTCTCGTTCGGGAAGCGCCAGCAGATCGTCCCCAGCAGCATCCACTCCGTGTAGGGCGCCGAGATGCCGAAATTCGAGCAGGCCTCAGGGCCGCCCTTGCATGCGCGGATCCAGTCTTTGTAGTGTCCTGGCGAGCGCGCGATCACTTCGGGTGGACGCTTGTAATCCTTCATCTTGGCCTCGGGAATCAGGCGGATACCCTCGCCGCGTCCCGTCGTGCCCATGAAGCCCTTGGTTCCAACAAAGACCTCGTTGAACGGCTTGACATCGTCACGCGTCAGTCCTTCGGGGGCGTTAAACTTGTTGTGCATTTTGCCCTCGTACCAATACACCGTCACAGGCGGCATCTTGCCGCCGGACACGAACTTGTTCGGTCGTTCGCCGAACTCGAACCGGCACGCATAGTGCGGATAGGTCACCTCGTTGACTTCATCGACCGCGATGCACTCCACACTGAGCGGATCGGCCAGTTGCAGGCCCCAGTTGGCAGGCCCCATGATATGGATGCCCCAGTCGCCGATCATCATCGTGCCATAGTCCAAGAAGCCGCGCCATTGGATCGGGGCGATCTTGGCGCTGTACGCATGCATCGGCGCGCGGCCGGTCCAAAGCTCCCAGTCGAGCGTTCGGGGAAGTTCCTCGCCCTGCGGCCATGCGTTGATGCCGCGCGCGAAGCCGCCGGGGTGCATGCCGTGAACCTCTGTAACGTCGCCAAGATCGCCGTTCCAAATCGTCTCGCACGCAACCCGCGTAGCGGGGTGCGAATAGCCCTGATTTCCCATCTGGGTTGCAACCTTGTACTTCTTCGCGGCCTTGGTAAGCTGACGGCACTCCCAAACAGACTGCGCCAGCGGCTTCTGGCAGTGAACGTGCAGGCCGCGCTCCATCGCCCACAGCGCGACTGTCGCATGCATGTGGTCGGGAATCGTGATTGTGATGCCGTCTAGATTCTTGTATTCTTTATCCAGCATCTCGCGGAAGTCGCGATACTTCTTGGCCTGCGGATATTTTTTCGCCGACTTGTTCAGGTAGTTCTCATTCACGTCACAAATCGCATAGATGTTCTCGCTGCTGACACCGTTGACGTCGCCAGCCCCCATCATGCCGCCGACACCGACGCAGCCGAGGTTGAGCTTCTCGCTCGGCGCCAGTTGGCCGGAACGCGCGACGACGTGCCGCGGCACGATAGAAAACGTCGCTCCTGCCGTCAGCGCGGAACCCAAAAATGAACGCCTGGACAGCTTTGCTGTCCTTTTTGTCTGTTTGGTCATAAAACTTATCCCCTTGTTGATTTTGTCTGTTTGTTAATAAAACCTATGTTACTTGTGATTACGCCAACGCCTGTTTGCAAAACTGGACACACTTCGCGACCTCTTGCACCGCATTGGAGTCTTTGGGAATCGGGTATTCCAGCTCAATGTCCGCATGGATCGGAAGTTTGTTCTTCTTGAGATACTGCAAAACGCCCGTGATCGGTGTATCACCCTCGCCGAACGGCATGTTCGTGCCCTTGTTCGCCTTGCTCTTGCGGTCTTTGAGGTGCAGGCTGATGATCCGGTCGCGGTATTTCTCGATAAGCGCAACCACCGAGTCATCGTTCACGGCAACGTAGTGGCCGATATCGAGGTTGATGGCAAGATTCTTGCCGTACGACAAGATCGGGCCGTCGTAGGTCGTCGCGTTTATCTGCATATGATTGTGGAAGCCGATCTTGATCCCATGCTTGTCCGCGATCGGCCCAAGCCGCTTGGCCGCATCCTCAGAAATCTCGCGGGTGATGCCCTTGGCGCCCAATGCCTTTGCCACACGGAAGTAGTGGTCGATCTGGTCGTCGGACATGTCCTTATTGCCTATGTTACCGAACTTGACGATGTGAATGGCAACGCCAGCATCCGCATACATTTTCCGCAGATCCTTAAACTTCTCAATTGAGTTGCCTGCAAATTTTACAGCAGTACCCCCCATCAGCTCAATCGAGCTGATACCGCTGTTAACTGCGTACTGCAACACCTCCGCAGCGCCTTCGGGCATTGAGCGGTAGCTGTACGTGATGGCGCCGATCTGAACACCTCCGAAGATTGAATTTGGTTTTGCGTCCGCGCCAAAGCCCGTTTGCGGCATCCAGGACGCAGCACCCAATGCCGCTGCCCCACCCATAAATGTTCGGCGTGAAAATATTCCAGACTGTACGCGCATTGTGTTTCCTTTCATTGTATCTCCTTTTGTGATTCACCAGTATCCAATAAGCTTTATCGGAACCATATCGATTTATATAGTTGGCACTTTATTATACGGGAGGATTGAAAAGAGTCAACTCCGAAAATCCGTAACTGCAGCCAAAAAATTTGATTGCGGCGAAAAGCTGCTTTAGCTTATACTGGTGCCATGAAAGTTACATTCCAAAGATGCCGGGAGGGTGCTGTGATGCCCTCCTACGCCCACCCCGGTGACGCGGGCATGGACATATGCTCTTGCGAGGCTGCTGTAATCCAGCCAGACGAGCGCAAGTTAATTCAAACAGGGCTGATGATGGCGCTGCCTGAACAAACTGAGGCACAGATCCGCCCGCGGAGCGGTCTGGCCCTTAAAAACGGCATCACTCTGCTGAACACCCCTGGAACAATTGATGCAGGGTATCGCGGCGAGCTTGGAATTATCATGATCAATCTCGGAACAGAGCCGTTTGTCATTCAGCCAGGGATGCGGATCGCCCAGATGGTGATCGCCCCGGTTTTAAGAGTTGAACCCGTGGAGGTGCACACGCTTTCCGACACAGCACGAGGCAGCGGCGGTTTTGGTTCTTCCGGAGTTTAAAATACGCTCTTTACCGGCTGCCACCTATTTGATAATATAAGGCTTCAAAAGTCAAATGAAAGTGAGTCAGAAATCAGGAGTCGGCCGCGCTGCGGCGCGCGAGAGTTGTCGTTTGGTGTAGTAGCCGCTCTATGAGCGGCATTGCATGGTTTGCGCCGCTCGTAGAGCGTACTACACGCGGGCCTAAGAGGGTGTAGACGCGAGAAGGATCGACAAAGTTTGCGACAAAGAGAAAAACATATGGAAAACCAGGAAGCACCAAAGTTACATACAGGAATAGATCTATGAGTTATGTCATTGCCATTGACGGCCCTTCAGGGGTTGGAAAATCATCGGTTGCCAGAGCTGTTGGCCAGAGGATTGGGTTTCTGAACGTTGATTCCGGGGCACTTTATCGAATTATGACCTGGCAATGCCTGTTGCACCAGGTTGACACATCGTGCCCTGAGGCGGTCGCGGAATTTTCGGAATCAGTTGAAATTGAGTGCGTGCCCGAGGCGGGCCAAATCAGCTACAGGGTCAATGGGATAAGCCCGGGCAACGCCATCCGCACCCCTGAGATCAACCGCGCGGCCAGTCCGGTAGCAACGGTGAAGGAGGTGCGTGAGCGGATCACGGGATGGCTGAAGGCGCTGACCCGCTTCGGCAACCTGATTGTTGAAGGCCGGGACATCACCACTGCGGTTTTCCCTGACTCTCCGGCCCGTTTTTATCTGGATGCCAGCGCGGAGGCGCGCGCACAACGGCGGCAACTGGAGGAGGTCCAGAAGGGCATTGCCAACCAATCTATGGAGGATGTCAAGAACTCGCTGCTGGCCCGGGACCAGATTGATTCTACACGTCAGCATGCTCCACTACGAAAAGCCGACGGGGTGTATCTGATTGACAGCACACAGTTGACGCTCGCGGAGGTCATCGAAATTGTTGTTGAGGCTCTGCCTGCAGCATGGCGGGAGAAGCGGCAATGACAGTTGCCGGATGTATTACCATGTGTTTGTGCTGGACAATTGTGACAGTTGTCTGTGTGATACTGATCAAAAAGATACTTAAAAAACTCTAAAAAAAGGATTAATTGACGATGGGCGCTGAAATTTTAAACGGGAAATTATTGGCAGCGGATATGCGGGCTGAGATCGCCGCGCAAGTTGCGGAACTTAAAGAAAAAACAGGCGTAAAACCAGGGCTCGGAGTAATTCTTGTGGGTACTGATCCAGCATCCGCCTCGTATGTGACCGCCAAAGAGCGCGCCTGCGCTGAGGCGGGTATGTATTCGCAGGATGTGCGTCTCGCTGCGGAAGCAACGCAGGCGGAGGTTCTTCAGATAGTTGAAGAGATGAACCGTTGCCCGTTGATCCACGGAATTCTGGTGCAGCTCCCCTTGCCAAAGCATATTAATGAAAGCGTTGTGATTAACGCCATTGTCCTTGAGAAGGATGTTGACGGCTTCACACCAATCAATGTGGGGCGCATGATGATTGGCGAAACATGTTTTCTGCCATGCACTCCGCATGGCATCATTCAGATGCTGCTTAAAGCCGGAGTGGAGACCTCCGGCAAACACGCTGTGGTAGTGGGACGCAGCAATATTGTGGGCAAACCCGTTGCCCAACTGCTGATGCGTAAAGCGCAGGGCGGCAACGCGACAGTCACGGTCTGTCATACAGGCACCCGAAACCTCAGTTCATTCACACAGCAGGCCGACATCCTGATTGTCGCGGCTGGTCGGCCGAACACGGTTACAGGCGGGATGATCAAACCAGGCGCGGTTGTCATTGATGTTGGTGTCAACCGTGTTCCAGACATCACCCGGGCAAGCGGCTACCGCCTGGCCGGTGATGTTGACTTTGAAAGCGCTAAAGAGAGAGCTGCTCTGATCACTCCAGTTCCTGGCGGTGTAGGACCCATGACCATTACAATGCTCCTGTACAACACCCTTGAATCCGCTCGCAGAGCAGCTGCGGGAAAATAAATCTTTGCTAATAAAATTAGTTCTGGAGTTGAAAAACTGTGAAAATTGTCGGACCGCCCATTTTTGCCTGTGATGAAACAGGCAACCTTAAATCACGAATCGGAACAGTCTTTTTAAAGACCGTCGGTATCGTCACCGCAGGACCGATGCACATCCTGCAACGTCAAGCCTGGATTGAAGCGCTCAATCAAGATCGACTGACAGAAGGACGGCCGCCCTTGACCGAGGCGGAGGAGCGGGAGGAGATGGAGCTGTCGGTTGACCTGCTTTTTGACAATGAGGAGAAAGTCGTTCAAATCCGCCCTGATCCGCTCGAGATGGACATGTCTTTTATGGCAGATGAGTTACTGCAGAATCTCGTTTCTAAAAGCAAGATCGTCTACCTCAATGTCGACAATCCGCTGGTGCGTAACCGACTGATGATGAAAGGTGAGTACTGGCGAATGAGTCAGATTCCCTTTGATCCTGTCAAAATGGATCTACTGCTCTCAAATTCCCGCATCAGCATCAACCACTACCCCATTTATTTCTACAATAAAAACACTGGTACCCGGTTTTTAACACTGCAATCATTTCGCGATATTGGCAACATGAGTAACAGCGCATTTGAAGCGCATCTCTTTGAAATCGCGGAAAACGCACAGAAGCGTAATTATCACGGACGCCCTGAGATTGATATCTTTCCGCTTAACTGTGATTTTCGCCGGAAAATGTTCAAAACCATTAACAACACGAAGCTCTCTTTGCCAGCCTTGCGCAAAGAGTATGCGAGCCTTCTAAGCGCATTTGAGGCTGCTGTGCCGAGCGCGCTCAAAATCGAAAATGTTGAAAATCTGGCATGGCGCAATTTGCTGTTTGAAACCATCACCCAATCACGCAGATCGAATTTCAAGTGTGAAGTTCTCAGCAACATCTCGCCCGAATTTTACAAACAAATCCAGTGGCTGCCAGGGGCCTCTATTTCAGAGGACAACGAACTCATATTCGATAAAGTTTTTGATGAGGCCAAAAACAACCCGGATGACAAGGAGCTGGCCAAAACCGTTGATCTGCGGGCCAAAGAATTTATTTTGAACTACTTACGACAATTCCGCAATATGGAGTACATCAATGTTGGGCGCATCTCACGCTCACTCTCCAAAAGCCGAGTGGTTGATGCGGAAACGCGATCTAATGTTTATATTGTTCATTTTAAATCCATTGATAAACCGCGGACATCGCTGCGGATTATACGCTTCCAGAAATGGGGAATTATCGAACATCTGAAAAGCGGACACCCGCTGTTAGAATCTATATTTGAAGCAGTGAACTACACAGATTATATATTTAACCGCCGCTTGGCATGCACACAGTTGGGCATGAACCTGCCTAAAAAGTTTTTTATGGGCCGCATCCGCCAGATATATCTGGGCGATAATCCCGATCCGGAGGCTTACGGAAAACGAATCTGGACGGTTTATTTCGAAAGAGACTATGTGAATGGGATCGCCTCTGACAAACTGCCAGACAAGTACTATGAAAACCCTGAATTCTGCCATGAGTTAGCACGACTTTTAGGCGCGGCGGGTGCTGTCAATATTATTGTGGGCAGAGCATCCAAGGATGGCTTGCCCATGTTTGATGACGGCGACGAAGTCATTGAAATAGACGAAGAAACCGGCATCCCCACAGGGCTGACAGTTTCCGACCACACCGGCACCCTGCGCAATTATCAGAACTCACTCTTCGATGATGTCAGAGGCTATGCTCAGTGCATTGTAACTCACGCGGTGAAAACTGCCGACCCAGAACAATTCAGCGAGCTTTTTGTCACTACGTTCAAAGAGAAATTCATATGGACACAGACGGAGTATAGAAAACGCAAACGGGCCTACGACCGACTCTTTATCGACATGCCGCTGGATATCGCCGGCAGCCTAGCCTACCGTTGGGAGCTGATTCTGAAGCGCTTGGACACAACCAAGGGGGAGGATCTCGCACATGCCATTCTAACAAGCTTTCACGAATTGCGGGGAAAATGAAACAGTATCTTCTACTAGAAGGTGAAAACATCTGGGTGGATGAGCTGACTACAGGCGCACAGTTTCTATTCTCTGAGCCTGGCGCTCAGATGAAGGGCAGCGAGGAGGTCGCGCCCGAAATTTTCGCGCACAACACATCTGAGCCCCCCTCCCCGACGGCGCATACAATCAATATCCGCCAGCTTTTCGACTTGGCTGGGGCCGAGGCTTTCGCGCTGGCGGGCAGAGCACTGCAGCTTTTGTTTTGGAGTCAAACCCATCAGTACTGCGGCAAGTGCGGCGCCCTGCTTAAAAAAGGGCTTGTAGAACGCGCCATGCGCTGCGAACCCTGCGGCTTGGACTTTTACCCGCGGATCAATCCAGTCGTGATCACCCTGATTCACAAGGACGAAAGTTTGCTACTGGCCCGCCGCACTGACCCCGGCTTTAATCACTTCTGGAGTATTGTGGCAGGCTTTGTTGAAGCCGGCGAATCACTGGAGCAGGCTGTTCAGCGCGAGATCATGGAGGAGGTTGGAATCACAGTCAAGAACATTCGCTATGTGACCAGCCAGCAGTGGCCATTCCCCAACAATCTGATGATCGGGTTTTTTGCCGAGTATGACTCCGGCGAAGTCCAGCCCGATGGCGAAGAGATTGCAGAGGCGCACTGGTTCACCCAAGAGAACCTGCCGCGTACCCCCGCCCGTGTCAGCATCGCGAGTCGCTTGATCGAAAAGTTTTTCAATGAACTCAGCTGTAAGCAGCTTTGAATATAGCCAAAGTCGTGCTGTCCCGAATAGAATCCACCGATCAAAGCGGCATTATAACGTTTTCTCGTGTCAAAATGTTGTAAAGGGGGCATCCTTTTTTAAGATTTCCTTTGCCTGTTCAATATCCTCGGCCACCTGTCGCATCAACTCGATGGCCGATGGAAATGCCTGTTCCTCACGCAGGAAGGCGATAAAATGAACTTTGATCTCTTTGCCGTACAGAGTGTTGTTGAAATTAAAGAGATGGGTTTCAAGGACGATTTCGTCCGGGGAGGTGTCACTGAATGTCGGGCGTACCCCAAAATTGGCGGCACCGCCATAGATCTCGCCGCCAAGCGTGATGCGCACTGCGTAAACTCCTTTGGCTGGCAGCAGGTCAACATCAGGAATAATGTTGGCTGTCGCCAGGTTCAGTCGATGGCCAACACCCCTGCCACCAACCACTCTGCCACTCACAGCATAGGGGCGGCCCAGCATCTGGCTGGCATCCGCAACGCGGCCCTCACAAACGGCACAGCGAATTCTGGTACTGGATATCTCAACTCCGCTAAATCCAGCGTAGGGCACGACAACGACTCCGAACCCAAAGTGCTTGCCATACTGCTCTAGAATTTCGGGGGTGCCAGCGGCCTGTTTGCCAAAGGTCCAGTTATGGCCGCAGCGAACCTCACGCAGCTGAGAGCGCTGCGCGCAACCAGGCTCTTTATCGCACAGCCAGCGTACAAAATCGTCCGGTTCCATAGCTGCAATCTCGCGCGTGAAGTCAATTAGAAGTACGCCGTCAATCCCGAGCGTCTCAAAGAGTTCCAGACGTTCCTGAGTGGAGCTGAGCAACTGAGGGCGTTTGTAGGGTGCCAGCAAAGCAAGTGGGTGTTTATCAAAGGTCATTATCCAGGCCTGCCCAATGAGCTCCCTTGCGCGTTCCACCGCACTTTTGAGCAACGCTTGATGCCCCTTGTGAACACCATCGAAGAAGCCGACCGCCAGCACGACCGGCAACGACAAATTACGAAATTGAGATGGCTCTCTGAAAATTTTCATCTTACTGCCCCGCTTGCATACAGTCGCTACCACGACCGCAGGCATTGTTAAAAACCTCACACGCGCATGGCAAACTGCGCATACAGCAAAACCCGCTGGTTCAACTGCGCCAAAGTCAGACTCAGCACATCCTCAAAGGGCATTGCGTCCTGAACATCAAAGCTTCCCGAGTGTGTGCGCCGCAGCGCATCCAGCGAAGCCCCGCAGCCCAAAGCCGCTCCCATGTCATGCGCCAGTGTGCGCACATAAGTTCCTTTGGTGGAGATCACCTCGAAATAAACCAGCGGAGGCTGCCACTCGGTAATGACAAACCGATAGACATGCACAAAGCGTTTTTTTCTCTCGATCTCCTGGCCCTTACGCGCCAGTTTATAGAGAGGGATGCCACCCACTTTGACAGCCGAGACCATGGGCGGAGTTTGAAAAAGATCGCCGGTCAGCACTTTCATCCCTGCTTCCACCTGCTCGCGGGTTATATGCTCCCAGGGATTTTCTTCCAGCAACTCGCCATCACAGTCCTGGCTTGAGGTGACGACTCCCAGGCGGATCACACCCGTGTAGGTTTTGTCGCCCCCCATCACCTGATCGGAGAGTTTAGTTCCTTTACCGAGCAATAACACCAGCAAGCCAGTTGCATTGGGGTCCAAAGTTCCACCATGTCCCACCTTTTGTAACCTAAACTTGCGCCGGATTGCATTCACAATGTCATGTGATGTGCAACCAACAGGCTTGTCCACCAGCAGAACTCCATCACAACACTCGTTGTAACTCTTTAATTTCTTCAAGGGTTTTCAACCTTTGGTTCATCTTTCAGTCGGGATATCAGAGCAAGCACATGGTCACCCTTTTCAATGGAGCGGTCCAGCTTGAAAGTCAGGCGTGGAGTGTATTTGAGGGTTAAATCGCGGTTGATAATGGACTGTAGTTCCTTTGCTTTGCGGGAGAGCCGCGTAATCATCCGCGAGCGCTGATCGTCAGGGCCGAACACTGAGACCATCACCGTCGCATTGCGCAGATTGGGTGCGCAATCAACCTGGGTGATGGTGATCGCGGCTAGATTGATAGTATCGCCAGCGAACACTTGATAGAGCGCCTCCCCGATCTCGCGGCGAAGAAGCGCATTAATGCGATCAATACGTTTGACAGCCATATCAGCCTCCAATCTTTAATCAGCCCTGCATCACAGCGCCACGGGCAGCAACTCCTGAACATAGCATTCGACGATATCGCCCACAGCGAAATCCTCAAAGCCCTTGAACAAGATACCGCACTCCTGTGAACCAGAGACCTCTGCGACCACCTGCTGGAAGTGCTGAAGCACAGAGAGCGTACCTTCATAGATGACATCAGAGCCGCGCTTGATGCGGTAGTGGCCTTTGGACAGCAGTGTTCCATCTAGCATCTGACAACCAGCGACACGCCCAGTCTTGCCAATATCAAAGATAGCGCGTATCTCCGCATGGCCCCGCACAACCTCTTTATACTCAGGCGGCAGCAGATCGAGCATACGCTCTTTGATGAAATCCAGCATCTCATAGATGATGCGGAAAGTATTGATGCGAACACCGTCATGACGCGCAAGTTGCTGCACGCCGCTCTCGATGCCGACGCTAAAGCCGACAATCAGCGCCGAACCAGCGGCGGCTTTATTGACATCGGTTGCAGAGACATTGCCTATGCCATCCGAGATCACATTGAGTTTGACCTTCTCGCTCTTGATTTCATTAAACGATTCAACAATGGCTTCGAGTGATCCCTGGGTGTCGGCCTTGACAATCACCGGCAGCTCCAGCTTCTTGCCCGCATTCATCAGCAGCATGGCATCCATTGATTTAGGTTTGGAAGCTGATAGCTGCGCCATCTTATTTGCATTGGCCGCATCAGAGGCCAGCGCCCGTGTGCGCTTCTCATTGTTCATGACACGGAATTCAGCACCTGCCTCAGGCACACCGGAAAGGCCCATGCACTTCACGGCGGTTGATGGTCCGGCGGATTTCACGCGCCGGCCACGGTCATCAATCAGACCGCGCAACTTACCGAAATACTCCCCGCACAGCAGTATATCGCCCACTTTGAGAGTTCCGCCCTTGACCAGCAAGGTTGCCGTTGGCCCAAGCCCCTGTTCAAGCTGCGCCTCCACAATAATGCCGTCGGCGCGCCGCTTGGGATTCGCCATCAGCTCCAGCATATCAGCTTGCAGGAGAATCATATCCAGCAGGTGGTCCATACCAGCGCCTGTGATAGCTGAGACCTCCGAGCAGATGACATCACCACCCCACTCTTCGGGGGTCAGCCCCTCGGCCTGCAGCATCTGGCGCACCTTGTCCGGCTGCGCATCCGGCAGGTCACATTTATTAATGGCAACCATAATTTGAACACCCGCCGCCCGGGCATGTTTAATGGCCTCACGGGTCTGAGGCATAATCCCATCGTCCGCTGCAATGATAATCACAGCGATGTCGGTCATGTTGGCACCACGCTCACGCATAGATGAAAATGCGGCATGCCCCGGGGTGTCGAGGAAGGTAATCTTACGTCCGCTGAGTTCCAGTGTGTAAGCTCCGATATGCTGGGTGATGCCGCCCGCTTCGCCTGAGGCGACTTTCGCATTGCGGATACGATCCATGAGCGAGGTTTTGCCATGGTCAACATGTCCAAGAAAGGTGACCACTGGTGGACGCACCACCATGTCGCTGATATCATCTGATGGAATCGCATCATCGGATCCAGTAGTTTTTAAGACCGGCTTGCGCTCGCTCGAACGTTTCTGGCGTTCAATCTCAATTTTAAATCCGTATTTGTCAGTCAAACGGCTGGCAACATCAATCTCGATACGCTCATTAATCGAAACCAACATGTTCATTTGCATCAGATCAGCGATCAGGCGATTGGGACGCAATCCCATCCTTTCCGCCAGCTCTTTAATGACAACCGCACCACGCAGTGTGATAATCCGATCAGGCGCGACGGTCTTCTCATCCATTGTGGTGACCTTGGCCTCACGCTGCCGGAGAACCTGGCGTTGCGGAGTGCCGCGTGGGCGGATCACTTCACGTTGATGACGTTCGCCTTCTTTGACTTCTTTGCCCTCTTTAAAAGAGGGTCTCTGATCGTGAGCTCGCGCAGGCTTCACAGATTTTCCACTCTTATCAGCGCGCTCAAAACGAGTTTCAATGGCTTCCGCAGTGGACACATCTAGCTTTTTGGGAGGTTTTGCCGCCGCAGTGGGCTTAGGTTTCTTAACTACAGGCGCTACGGGGGCAGCGTCCGCCGCAGCCTCAGTAACAACTGGTGCGACAGTCTCAGGCGCAGTCACGGGGGTCTCGTCTGTTTCCGTCCGCACGTCAGCCGCTTGCTCAGCCAAAACCTGTGCTGGAACCGCCTTGCCCTTCAGCAGCGCGTCCATTTCCAACGCCTTGTCCCGATGGACTTTGAGGGCCGCACTCTCTGTTTTGGTACGCTCCAGCACCCGGCTCACCACGGCCTTGAGTTTCTTTTCACGCTGGGCGACGCGTTCAACAACTCCTCGCTCAATCTCAGTGTTTGAACGCTTGTTCAGCGCCTCTTGAAGTTGTTTCACGTCACCATCTTCAAGCTTGGTCAACGACGAATAGACCTCAATGTCCAACGCCGCCGCCTGCTTCATAACCTCATAACTGGAGGTTTGGGCTCTACCTGCTAGTTCACATACTCTCATACTATTTTCACTCTCCCAAATCTTCAACACTGCTAGCCGCAGATGCTGCAGCCCAAATTGTACTGGCGGTTATTTCATCAAATTCGCAGATTTCCTGTAAGTAGGCGACCTCCACCTCAACAATACCCTCTGTTGTCAGAAAACCGCATTCAACCAGTTTCGCCGCGACCTCCTCTGTCAGATCAAGCACCTCCGCCAGCTCATCAATTGCGCTGGCGCGTTTGCTCTCAAAGGAGACCTCCTCCTCCACCTTCTGGATGTCAACACGCCAGCCGGTCAACTTGGATGCCAAACGCACGTTCTGTCCGCGCTTGCCGATCGCCAGCGAAAGTTGATCAGCGTCCACCGTCACATGCACGGTGCGTCGACCCTCTTCTTCGGCCGCGTCCAACTCAATCGATTTTAGTTTGGCCGGTGAGAGCGCCTGCGTGACATACTGCTTGATATCGGCGCTCCATCGGACAATGTCAATTTTTTCTCCGTTCAATTCACGCACAATGTTACGTACGCGCACACCGCGCAAGCCCACACAGGCACCCACTGGGTCAACCTTTTCATCCAGTGTTTTGACGGCGATCTTGGAGCGGTAGCCAGCATCACGGGCCACCCCCATCACCTCCACAATGCCATCTGCAATCTCGGAAACCTCCAGAAAGAAGAGCGTTTTGACAAAATCATTACAGGCGCGGGAAAGCACCACCGCCGGGCCGTTAGACGCTGCCTGCACCCTTAACACATAGGCACGCACACGGTCGCCAACATTGTATTCTTCCGACGGAATACGCTCTTTAGCAGGCAGCACCGCCTCGGTTTTACCAAGGTCGACAATCAGATCACGATGGCTTATCTGACGCACCGTACCGCTCACAATATCGCCAATCCGATCCTTATACTCATCGTAAACGTTCTTGCGTTCCGCTTCACGGATCTTTTGTAAGATCATCTGGCGGGCAGTCTGAGCCGCAATCCGCCCCAGTTTGGCAGGCGGAATTTCAATCTCAATCAAATCGTTGGGTTGAACATCCGGTTTCAATCTCTTTGCTTGCCGCATTGAAATGAAACCGAGACCATCATCCTCATCCGATGCGACAACCGTATCAAATGCGTTAATCCTCAGAGTCGTTCGATCGATCGCGACGCGCAGATCATTAGTCACTTCAAGACTCTTGCGCGCTGCCTGTTGAATGGCAGACTCAATTGCCTGAATGATAATCTCTCGATCAACACCTCTGTCGCGCTCTAAATAACTTATGATTGAAAGTAACTCGTTATTCATAACTGCACCGCCTTCGCCTTAAAATCCATATCTCTGCCAACAAAAAAGAGCGGGATTAAAACCCCACCCTTTTATTTTCAAAAAGAGTTAATATAATATGCGATGCGGATAAAAATGTCAATGCTGAAAGCAAAGGAGTGTTTTATTTATGTATAGGTCGCATTATTTGGCGGCCTTTGGATTGCTGCCATAGGCGTTGTCTTTAACTATTGTCTTCGCAGATGCACGCACCGCCTGTGCTGAGCTACTGTGTTTTTGAAACCAGTTATGGTGTATCTCACATATCTCCTGTGGTACGCCGCCAATCATCACAGAGGCCTGTGTAGCCAGGAATGTGTTGTTGTAAATTTCGATCGTCGTTCCAGCGATGTCCGTGTTGTCCTGTCTGTTACGCCCGCCATGCATGTCGAAACAATGGCTGAGCGGCATGTTCGGTCTGAATGCCCACCGAAGTCGGGAACTTGTAGTAATACTCGCTCCCGCGTCCTTGGCCGAAGGAACGGCGGTGGTGGTCAAGGTATTGTTTGGGATTAGGACCTCGGATACGCAGCCCGGTGATACGGACATGCGGCCCTGCGGCGCGAATCAGGAGCGGTGTCTTCAGGGCATCGCTGCTCAGCAGTGCTCCCTTGGAGCCCATGTGTCCACGATCTCCAGCCAGCGTGACACCTTCGGGCACTTGGAGCATAAGCTGCTCGATGTAGATGCGGGCGGTCAGATCAATTTCGGCCTCTCCTGGGATGAAGATAATCTGCCCTGATTTTGCCTGCGACAGCGCGTTTAGCAATGCGTCCAGGTCTGTGATAGTGTAGTCGCCTTCCGTAATGATATTAGCGTAACCGTCTCCGCCGCTTGTAGGCCCGAGTTTATCAGGTTTAGCTCCGTAAATTACGTTAGCGATCTCAACCCACGTCGCCTCATCAGCAGCAACACAAAACGATGCGATACAGTACAATGCCATTGCAATTGCAGAAGTTTTTTGCCGCCATTTCATACTGTTTCTTCTCATAATTTTTTTTTTACGTTCTACCATAAAACTCGCGTGGTTAGGTGCTTTGCTCGTAAACACTTATTTTGATATGCCATCAATCTTGGCGAATACCTGCGCCAGCAACGATTATACTTAACTGGAATATGATCTTGTCAAGATTCATGGAATCCATTTATACATTGTCAAAATACGGTCCGTCTGAACCAGCGGGATAGGTTAGCAGAGGGTATTGCTCTGGTTGATGCTGCCAAGCCTCCAGCACAGGGGTGAAAATCTTCCAGGACTCTGTGATGGTGTCACTCCGGACGAAAAGGGTGTGGTCATGGAGCATGGCATCCAGCAATAGTCGGGCATAGGCATCTGGCGCCCCGTGGTTTGTACTTTGCTCGCCATAGGTTGTGTTAAAGCGCAGGTTGCCGATGGCTAGTTTAGGGCCGCTGAGTTTGGCCTGCAGGTTGATACAGATCCCCTCATTTGGTCGGATGCGCAGGGTCAAAGTGTTGGGGGCGAGGGTTTTTGCGAGTTTCGCGCTGTCGTAAATAGGGCGCGACGACGGTTTGAAAACGATTTTGATCTCGCTATCGGTTGTAGGCATCCGCTTGCCGGCCTGCAGGTAGAAGGGCACGCCCTGCCAGCGCGGGTTGTCGATCAGCAGCTTGATGGCCACAAAGGTTTCGGTTTGTGACTCTGCGGGTATGCCTGGTTCCCGCCGATAGCCGCGCATTTCGCCAGCGGCGCTATACTGCGCCCGGACGATATCGGTCTTAATGCTCTCCTGTGTGAAGGGGCGAATTGCCTTGGCTAATTCAAACTTGGCATCGTGGATGGCGTTGGCCTCGAACGAGGCTGGTGGCTCCATGGCCACCAACATCAGGATCTCCATCAGGTGGTTCTGGATCATGTCGCGCAGCATCCCGGATTTGTCGAAGTAGGTGTTGCGACCTTCGAGACCCACAGTTTCAGAGGTGCTGATTTGAATATAATCGATGGCCTGGTTATCCCAAGTGGTCTCAAAGATCCGGTTGGCAAAGCGGGTGATCAAGATATTCTGTACCGTCTCTTTGGCGAGATAGTGATCAATGCGGAAGATTTGATTCTCAGTAACATGGCGGTGAAGAAATTGATCCAGCGCCAATGCGCTTGCCAAATCGGTGCCAAAGGGTTTTTCAAGCGCGAGGTGGCGCCAGCCTTTATTTTCATCTTCCACTAGGAGCCCTTCGCGGGAGAGAGCGGTGATCAGCGATTTGGTCGAGTCTGGCGGGACAGCGAAGTAAAAGAGGTGGTTCAATGGCGCGGAGCTTTCTAGTTTGCCCAACTCCTCTAAGCGATCAGAGAGATCTTTAAATGTCTGGGGCTCAGCAGGATCGGCCCGGAGATAGTTGATGTACTTAAATAAATCACATTTTTTTTCCTCTGATGTGCATATAAGATAATCTTTGATTGAGCTGTGGAATGAGTCGTTGGTGTGAGCGGTGCGCCCGCAGGCGATGATGTGTGTCTCTTGGTGCAGCAGATTATTGGACAAGAGTTGACATAGCGAGGGGAGTAGTTTGCGCCGTGTGAGATCACCGGTGGCACCGAAAATGATGATCACGCTCGGTGCGGGGATGACTTCGATTGAAAAAGTGGTTAAGGGATACTCTGTGCGCATAGGAGGCTCTTTAAATACGTTACACTGTTGGGAATCCGGCCAAAATCCGGCGGTTACACTTGACTTAATGTGTGGCAACATACTATATTAAAACCACTTACAAACAATAAGGAGGTAATGATGACAGCATATGCGACAAAAGATAATATAGAAGAAAACGTTAACGCCTGCAACCTGTTTATTCCAGTTCCCGATACAGATTTCCGCATGATCCTATTCGTATTTTAGCGTTTTCGCACTTTAAACTTTAAAACTGGAAATTAAGGGTTGATTAATAGGGTCAAATTGCGCTAAATTACAGCGGTCTGGTAAAAATGCAGTTTTAAGTGGGGCGGTAGCTCAATTGGTAGAGCACCACGTTCGCAACGTGGGGGTCAGGAGTTCGATTCTCCTTCGCTCCACCATTTTTCGCGCTGGAATTCGATGATCTTTTAATCAATTCGCACTCCATGCTCTTCAGTGCTTTCTTTAGTAGAAAAATATGCAGGTCAACATAGAAAATACCGATTATTCTGATTATGTGGATGCGGCGGCTTTAATATCAGTTGTTCATCAATTGGCAGGTATGGCTCAGCGCGACAGCGGCTGTGCAGTGCTCTGGAGCGAGGTGAGTGTTTATCTTTTGGATGATGATTCCATTGCCCCAGTCCATTTGGCAGTTCAGGGCATTGAGCGTTCCACCGATGTTATTACCCAGCGCTATGAACCGGTTCCCGGTGAGCCTGAAGGCTTGATCGGTGAAATATTTGTTAACCTGCAGTGTGCCTGTCGTGAGGGGGCCAGCCGTCAGGAACGGGATCCCATATGGTCGGTTGACAAAGAACTTGCACTCTATATCGCGCATGGTTGCGATCATCTGACCGATGCTGAGGATGAAACAAAAGAGGGGTTTCAATCAATGCGTACAAGAGAGTTGCATTGGCTTGATGAACTCAGATTGACACCTCTGGTTGTTAAATCAATACCGATACCGATTCCGAGTTGCAGGCAAGCTTTGTCGTGAACTTTGTCGTAAACTTTGTCGGAAATAAATGAGCGGGAAGGATCGACAAAGTTCACGACAAAGAGAGAAAACGATGAGGTAACTTGGCCAAGTAGCCGAAAAAAGACAAGGATTGTGATTAAGATTGAGATTAGGATTTGCATCCCTCCTAATCACAATCTTAATCATAATCCTAATCAAACAACGTGGGTTATTGCGACTACTTGGCTAGTGATATTCTATCGGTCAAAGGTCGATGTTACAGGCAATGCAAGCAGGTAAAGGTTGTGAGATGAATGGTGCGATACTTCTAGCGATTGGTGTTGTTATTTACGCCGTATCGTATTGGTTATATGGTCGTTTGATGGAGCGGGTGTTCGGGGTTAACTACCAGCGTGCGACACCTGCGGTCACAAAAAATGACGGGGTTGATTATGTGCCAGCGCGTCCGATGGTGCTGTTTGGACATCACTTTGCCAGCATCGCCGGGGCTGGGCCTATTGTGGGGCCTGTGATGGCAGCGCACTTTGGCTGGGCCGCAGTGGCGTTATGGGTGATCTTCGGGTGTGTGCTGATTGGCGCGGTGCATGATTTTGCAGCACTCTTTCTCTCGGTGCGTCATCAAAGCCGTTCAATTGGGTATGTGATTGAGTCGCTGATGGGCTATTGGGGCCGCATCCTTTTCTTAGCATTTTGCTGGTTTACTCTGATTCTGGTGACAGCGGTTTTCGCCGGAATTGTCGCCAAAACTTTTATTGCCCAGCCGCCGGTTGCCACCGCGTCGCTGTTGTTTATCATGTTGGCGCTTGTCTTCGGTTTTTTGGTGTACAAGCGCGGGCTCAATCTAACCAAAGCCTCTTTTATCTTTGTTCCACTGATGTTTGGCTGTGTCTACGCTGGCACCCAGTTTCCGTTAGATTTATGCGCTTTGTTGGGCTGCTCTGAAGCTGTCGCGCTCAAGATCTGGCTGGTGGTGTTGCTGGCTTATTGTTATGCGGCCTCGGTGCTGCCAGTTTGGTTGCTGTTGCAGCCGCGCGACTACCTAAACTCGTATCTGCTTTATGTGATGATGGCACTTGGAATTATTGGTGTTTTTGTGGCAGCACCGTCCATCAAGATGGATGCCTTTGTCGGGTTGAGCGCACCGCATCCAGCGACCGGCGCGACCGAGCTGCTCTTTCCCATGCTTTTTGTCACAGTCGCCTGTGGTGCCTGCTCAGGCTTTCATGCGCTGGTCGCCTCTGGCACAACCTCTAAACAGCTCGCAAGTGAGCGGCACATCCGTCCGATAGCATTCGGCGCGATGCTGGTGGAAGGGGTTCTGGCGCTGGTTGCGATTATCGCAGTCGCCTGGATGAGCAGCGCTGATTATGCGGCGGCTATGAAAACTAGCTCGCCGGTGGATCTTTTTTCTAACGGCTTGGCAAATTTTGCTGAGTCATTCGGGGTCCCGCATCGGCTGGGGGTTGTTTTCATAGCGCTGGCGCTGGCCGCTTTTCTTATGACAACTCTGGACACTGCCACCCGTTTGGCGCGCTTTACATGGCAGGAGCTTTTTTTGCCGCGAGCCCATGCGGGGGATGTGGATGATGAAGTCACCCGCGAACTTAGCGGTTTTAGAAAGGTGGTCGCCAATCGGTTTGTGGCCACGTTCGCCGTTGTCGCTGTGACAGGCGCTTTGATCATTGGTGGCGGCAGCCAGAGCATTTGGCCCATATTCGCCTCATGCAACCAGTTGCTAGCCGCGCTGACCTTGCTTGGAACAACGCTGTGGTTATTGAAATCACGTAAGAGCGCGATTTTAATCACGATTCCCATGCTCTTCATGCTGGTCACCAGTGGTACTGCTACAACAATGCTGTTTAAAAAAAATCTAACAGATTGGATGAATGAAGGTTTTGCGGCTGGAGGAGTGTTGGCCATCACCGCTGGATGTTTAATGCTAATGTCGGTCATACTGTTAATTTTTGGAGCCAAAAGGCTCAAAGATCTTTTTATAAAAAATGGAGTTGGAAGTGTATGAATAACGTCGCGAAAGAGCTTGCGCTTGTGATCATTAACCCCTATCCCATCCGTAAATCACGGACCGGTGGAGTGATTGCGCGCTATTTAGTACGCACAGACTTAAAGCTGGTGGGTGCCAGAATGGTGGGGGCCTCCCCAGCGTTGGTGAGGGAGTTCGCTGACTATCTGGCAAATTATGACCCGGATGATCCCAGTAAATGCGAGTTGTTTTCCAACTATGTGAAAAAAGCCTACAGTGCGGATTCAAACAGTGGCTATTCGCATCGCTCCATGATGCTCCTGTTTGAAGGTGAGAATGCCATTGAAAAGATCTATCGCGTAACAGGCGATACCAATCAGCAGTGGTTATGCGGTTTAACGGTGCGGGACACCTACGGTGACTTGGTACGGCACCCTAAAACCGGAGCGGTGGAGTACTTTGAGCCTTGTGTGTTGGTGGGGCGCTCCCAAAAGTTTGTTAAACAGGTGCTCGATATCTGGAAAAAATATCTCAAAACCGACTCTGGCATTGTGAATGGCACACATGAAGTTGAACAGGCAGAGGATGTGCAGCAGACTTTGGTGATGCTGAAGCCGGATAATTGGCGGCAACCCTCGCTGCGCGCTGGCAATATCATGGATTTACTCTCCAGCTGTGGTCTGCGGATTGTTGGAGTCAAAAAGCTCGCGATGTCGATTGCCCAGGCCGAGGAGTTTTACGGACCAGTGCGCGACAACTTGAAAAAGGTGTTTAAAGCTTTTGGCGCCGAACGTGCGGCACAGGCACTCGCGCATGAGTTTGGTTTTCCGGTTGAGTCGGAACAGTTGGAAGAACTTTGCAACTATCTGGCCCCGCTGTTCGCTGAGCGCGAGTTCGAAAACATTGTTGAATTCATGACCGGTCGGCGTCCATCCAGTTGCCTACCGCAAGAGCGCGAGCAGCCCGGTACAGAGGAGTGTCTGGTGATTGTCTATGAGGGGCCAGAGGCTGTCAACAAAATCCGGGATATTCTAGGATCCACCGATCCGCTCAAAGCCCGTCCTGGCTCGATCAGGCGCGAGTTTGGCACCAACATCATGGTTAACGCGGCACATGCCTCCGACTCTGTGGAAAACGCCCAGCGTGAAATGAGGATCCTCGATGTTGCCAATGACGCTTCTTTTGAGGCCTTAATCAATAAATATTACGGCTGATGCTTATCAAACTCATAGTCATTGGAAGGCTTAAAAGCAAACCCATTGTTGCTCTGGCGGATGATCTTCTCTGTCGGATCCGTTTTGATGCCAAAATCGAGATTCAGGAGTTTAAAGACAGTGGTAAAGAGAGCGAGAATAAACGTATTCTCGATGCCCTTGTCAAAGAACAGGGATACGTTATTGCTTTGAGTGAGGAGGGGACGCTCCTCAGTTCAGTGGAGCTGGCGCAAAGGTTGAACGCTGTGCAAAGAAAGCTGGTCTTTGTCATCGGCGGGCCTTACGGTTTGACCGACCAAGTCAAGGTCCGGGCTGATCTGACGCTCTCGCTCTCGCCGCTGACTTTCACCCACGAGATGGCCCGCCTGCTTCTACTGGAGCAGATCTTTCGCGCCATTACGATTATCCAAGGACGTGGCTATCATAACCAGTAGCCCTTATGGGGCGTAAAAGAACAATTAATTGTTCTTTCCAAAAAGTTGCCTATCGAACGTTTATCGGAGTTTAATGTAGTAGTCGCTCTAGCAGGCTGTCGGACTTCAGACCACTGGACATAGGCGCGAAAACCTTAACGTTTTCGGCCTTTTTTTTCACAATATTGTTCAAAATGTAGTTGCGTTTTACGCGCGCGCGTGATATAATACGCGCCATGAATGAAAGTCAACAG
>Ga0265294_10000556_pt1 | contig 49781 bp, 46 predicted proteins | sample MunlanPumphouse3_FD_192504 | JGI IMG/M metagenome (GOLD analysis project Ga0265294, IMG submission 192504) | Groundwater microbial communities from a municipal landfill in Southern Ontario, Canada - Pumphouse #3 | ecosystem: Environmental > Aquatic > Deep subsurface > Groundwater | place...
TCCAAAAAGAGTAAAAGATTGCGTCACGGGTGTTGCTCGCGGTGCCTCTTTCCAGGGAGCGGGCACAGAAACCTGATAGGATCCGGAAGGCAGAGTGGCCCAGTCCGGCTGAGAAGTTTCCTGCTGGCAGAACGATCCGCTGAAAACGGTTTTGCCGTCTTGGATAAGGTTATAGGTTCCCGGCATATTCAGGTCTGTTCCGTTAAGATTCCTTACTGCAATTTTCAACTCGGGACATGTGTCTTTTACAAGAAGGATCCGGTCCCATGACTCATTGTCTTTAAAAGAAATGTGGATGGTATAGGGAATATCTCCCACAGGAATGGAGTTTTCCGCACGTTGCGTCTCGCCTGTTCTGTCGGTAACGGTGGCAATAATATAATACGAGCAGAAAACATTGCCGTCGGTATTGGGGCGCAGGGCCGGAAAGGTTAAAACAAAACGGCCTTCCGTGTCGGCATATAAAGTGTCTGAAACAATGGGTACGGAAGGGAAATAGGTTCTCCGGTAATATTCGGGAAGTATGCCATAAACTGGCTGGCGTGTGACCTCGCAGACAATCCTGGCCCCTGCCAGGGGAAACCCGGCGTAATTGTTTACAGTGCCCTCCTGCCGTACAGTATCACCAAATGAATAGGTGCCCGTGACAGGTTGCATTTCAATGGAAAAGGAAGGTCTTGTGTAGCTTTCAATCCACACTTGTTTCAGGGAGCCGGGAACGGATATAAAATACGCTCCGTTCATCATGTTCGCCGAGGTGGTAAAATAACCGCTGAAAGAACCGAATTCGTTGGTTTGTAACATAACGGAGGCCACCGTATCCTGCCGGTTCTGTGCGCTTACGAGCTCCACGCGGTATCTTTCTCCCGGGATTATTTCCTGTTTCCCGTTTTGGTAACGCATGGCAATTCCCTTAAAGAACAGCGTATCTCCCGGCTGATAAAGCGATCTGTCTGTAAATATCTGAACAGCAGTTGTCTGCGGGTAATTTGAATCCGTATCCTCTCTGAGATCCCACCGGTTAACAGATAGCGGAACAGAAAAAGAATCTACAGGAGAAATCTTAGTGGCGGGAATTTGCAGGCGTAGCAGCAACCGGTCTTTTGCTGTCCAGGCTTTAAGCGAATCCTGAGAAGGTATGCCGGTAAAGCCGTCCGGCATAAGGTAAACAGGCTGAGTGCTCTTTCCCGGAAATACCACTTCCACCTCCCGTAACGGCTTACCGCTCTGCAGGTCGGTAGCGTAAACGTATCCCGCACCTCTTCTGCCGCTGAACATTGCGGCTACTTTCCCTGAATAGAATTTGCTTTGGACTGTGGTTTTCCCGCTTTGAACAGAAATACTGTACGATCCCTCCGCCGGCGTGGGAATAGTCAGTGTGTCTGTGACAGGGCGGTTCATGGAAGCCGTAAGCCCTTTCAAATTCTTTTTATAAACCGTTTTTCCGGCCGTATTATGAATTTTTAGGGTAAATGACACAATATTGGAGCGTGTAACGTATACCTGTGCGGGACTTCCGGGGTAGACCTGGTTTTTTATGGTAAGATTGAGGCGTGGCCGGGTGAGGGACTTCATTATGGATGTAAACTCTGCTTTAAGAGCGGAGCGGGGAAATTGACGTATCACACTTTCGCATAATGAGTATATGGCAGGGAAATCGGGGTCACGTTCACTCAGCAGCCGCCGGGCCTTTGCCAGGTAAACGCGTGCAACGGGTTCTTCCCCTGCATAGCGGGTAATGAGGGAATCGAGCCGTCTCAGAGTTTCTTCCTCTGACAACGGATTTTGTTCCAGTTGTTTCATGTGGGCAACAATGGCATTGGCAGGCACATTGCCGGCACCTTTGTTCAGAATCTGAAGCAAATGCTGGTATTCTCCCAGAAGAAACAGAGAAAGTTCCATCAAATTACGGCAGGGATAAATATCTTCAGACGCATGGAGAACGTTTTGCCAGGGTCCGGCCGGAAGTCTGAGCAGATCTTCTTCGTTATCCAGTACGGCCTGTTTATAGAGCCGAAAAGCGGTTGTGTCTGAAGGGTATTTGATAAAACGGGGATAACGTTCGGGAAGCCTCGCCATAAAAAGGGAATAAACAGTGCGGCCTTCAAGGGTCCCGCTAAAACGACCGGAGTAACCTCTGTATTTTTCAAAGACCTGCGGACCTGCGTTTCTGTCTATGGAACGTTCCATGCTTATCATGCTGTCCATGAGCGAGATCATTTGCGGATAATCCTGCCGGAGGGAAGCCTGTGAAAATTTTTCTTCAAAAATAATAAGAGCCGACCGGGGATGATCTGCATCCTGGGCTTTGAGAAAGACGGAAAAACAAAGCATCAGGAGTAAAACCGGGAGTTGTTTTTTCATACGTCTTGTATTTTTTAATTAATCACGTAAGCAATTCCGAGGGATGCTGCAGGTAATGTTCGGCCGGAATAACGGCTCCGTTCCTGCTGCCCCATGTGGCTAGTGCAAAAGCCGTACCCGCCTGGTGACCGCATTGCTGATCATAGATTGTGTCCCCGACGAATAATACATTTTCCGGTCTGGCTCCCGTACAGGAAATGAACCGGAGCATGGGATCGGGGTGAGGTTTATGCCTGGGGGCGTCGTTGGCACATACAGTGCATGTAAAGAAAGAGCTCCATTTCTGCAAAAAAGGATCTGAATTGAACTCCGAACGGTGGCGTGATGTAACTACACCCAGAACAATTCCTTTTTTACACAGCTGTTCCAGTGTAGTTTCCACGCCGTCGAAGGGAGTGGTAAGGTACATGAGCGCCTGGAAATTTTCTTCCCATCTGAGAGCGGCACTTTCAGGGTTGCTGAAGCCCAGTTTTATCATTGCTTCCCAGCTGGGTATGCCAAAATAAGGATAAAGATCCGGGAGGGGCACTTCTATGCCTGATTCCTCCCGGATGGTTTGTTGAAGGGACACCATTCCGGTTTTTTCCGTGTCTAACAGTGTACCGTCAATATCAAAAACAATATGCGTATAATTCACTACAAATCACTAATTTGTTTGTACAGGTACTGATAATGCACCTTGCTTCTTTCGTCGCCTCTGGCCTTTTTAAGGTTTTTAGCGATCTTATTGAGTTGTGATGTAACAATGCCTTTGATGTCGTTGTTTTCTATGGAAGCTGTACGCATTCTCATAACGGGAAGGGCTTCGTTGCCTTTGGGTTCATCGGGTTTTACCATCTTGCACAAGGTGTTCACATAGATGTTCTGCAGGCTTCGCCGGTAAATATCGGTGTCGGAATAGTTTCCAAATATGTATCGGCTCAGATCGGTGAAAAATTCATCGGTACTGTAAGCCTGACTGCCTAACTGTTCTTCAGCCCTGAGCATGCGGACCAGCACATTGGCATTTACCAGCCCTTCAATGGCCGACGTCTGCAGATTTTCAATAATGCTCAGACGGCTTGCCGGCATGAGATCGAACATATAATCGGGCAGCAGCCACATGGGTGTGTTAAAAATATTCCGGTTGAGGAAAGACATGGCAGTTTTCTGATCTGCTTTAGAAACCGGGCAGTATACGGGACCATCCTGCTCAACGGTCTTGTAATCTGCATAAACACCTCCTATCCATTTGGATACATGACCAATGTACCTGTTGAACTGGCTGGTGATCTGTGGATACATAGTGGTCAATGACTGATAATTCTGATTGGGCTCTTTAGTCCATTCCGGCAGATTGGCCACAATGACCTTCAGGTTTTTAATGCCCAGTTCACAGGTTTCCATCTGATTGGCACCAAGGTCCTCGGACTGGGCCCGAGGGTCGTTCAGTCCCGATTCGGCTCCGCCATTGAACCTCAGGAATGGGTTTTTCACGTGGTCGATGGTCCATTGGTTGAGGAAGGGCAGTTCTTCTTCGGGAGTCTTAAACTGATAAAAACGACGGTATCCCCATTCAATGGCCCAAAAGTCATAATGGCTAATCCTCGGGCAGAGCAATTCCTGTGGGATATTGTCTTCCGGCTGTGCCACAAAATTGAAACGGGAATAATCCATAATAGATGTTGTATGGCCGTTAGCTTTAAGGAATTCAGGGTCGCGAAGCTGTTCTGCAGTATAATAAGCGGTGGCCCCAAAATTATGACGCAATCCCAAAGTGTGTCCTACTTCGTGTGAAGACACAAAGCGTATAAGCTGACCCATAAGTTCCTGTGAGAATTTCATAGAACGGGCCTGCGGATCTACAGCCGCGCACTGGACAAAATACCAGTCGTGCACAAGGCTCATTACGTTATGGTACCAGTTGATGTGGCTTTCAATAACTTCACCCGAGCGGGGATCGCTTACGTGCGGACCGCTCGCATTGGCAATGGTGGAGGGTTTATAGACAATGGCCGAATTTCGTGCATCTTCGAGGCTCCAGGTCGGATCTTCCTCGGGGGTAGGGGCTTCCAGTGCATAAATGGCATTTTTGAAGCCGGCTTTTTCAAAGACGGGCTGCCAGTCGTTAACTCCCTGTATCAGGTAAGGAACCCATTCTTTAGGGGTTGTCGGATCTATATAATATACTATGGGTTTGGCCGGTTCAACCAATTCTCCGCGCAGGTATTTCTCCATGTCTTCCGGTTTAGGTTCCAGGCGCCAGCGGGCGATCATGCGTATAGTCTTAATTCCCTGGGGATTCTTGTTAAAATCGGTATAATTCGAAGTAAAATATCCCACCCGCTCATCGAAATACCTGGACTGCATGGGTTCTTTGGGCAATAAAACGAGGGAACAATTTATTTCAAAGGTCAAGGGCTCGTCAGCGTCTTGCGGGGCATATGTTTTAACGCTGCGCAATTCGGTGTTTATTGGGAATGTCTTAACGCTTTTTACATACGACCTGTCATTTTGAATGGCGCCAATTTTTGAGCTTTTTTTCTGGCGTTTGCTAAAATACAGGCTTTCGTTATCTCCCTTTACCAAGTCGGTGACTTCAATAAGGGAAAGAGAGCTGTCTGCATTGAATGCCTTAATGTCAAATGCGGCAATTATGGCCGGTCGGTTGGATCTTTGTACGTTATAATACATAGACTGGGTAGAGTCTTTGGATTGTTCCCTCGCCATTACTTTGGTAAGAAAAATACTGTTGTTCGGTCCTTTTTCAAATCGTACTACTCCGTCGTTAATCTGATCTCCGGAATATCCGAAAAAATTAGCCCGGAATCCTTCCGGGGTCTCGGACATACGCGTTACCATAAGGATATCACGTCCTGTGAGTGAGTCGGGAATTCCCAGGTAGTATTTGTTTTCCTGCACAAATACCGGGGTCATACCTCCCATTTTCAAGGCGTCTGCCTTAATAAAATCATCCAGTTTGGCCGGTCCTTTGCTCTCGGCCTTGGTTTCGGTTTTTTCTTTATCATTATTTCTGGCGGGATCTTTTGTCTGGGCGTTAAGTGTCTGCATAGTCAAACATCCTATCAGAAGAAGAAGAATGATGTTGGAATGTTTCATATAAAATATAGTTTTAAGGATATAGTTACCATTTGTTGATCTCGGTATCCAATGTGCTCAGTCTTTCCACCAGAATGGTCCGCATGCGTTGTACGGCGTCTTCGTAAGAAAGATTTTCGTCTCCGTTGATGATGTTCCCGTTATTCATGGAACGGTCGTCAGCCGGATTCCACATGGAAAAGTTATACCTGGCCGATAATGTAAGTTTTCCGGCTTCTGAATCGAGGAACGCCGGCAGTTCCATCATCCGGCTTTTTACTGCATTCCAGCGTTCTTTGGCCAAAGCTCTGAAGGCGGGGTCTTTAAAGAATTGTTTATACCAGATGGCTTCTGTCATGAACAGTTTTCCCCTGGCCTGTGGCGAGGCGTTATATGAAAAAGTGCCCCAGTCAAAATCCCAACAGGGACCGGCAAAAAGCTTCGTGTCCTTATCTTTATACATATAAACGCTGCCCGGATTGGCCAGTTCGTGATTTACGCATAACTCATAAATAAGCCAGTAATCTACGAAAGAGGTCATGTCGATATACTTTTTGTACCCGTTTTCGGGATCTAAATAAGCCGTTCCGTATATGGCACTTCCTGCCTGGTCTATATAATTTTTGATCCAGTCTATTTGTTCTGTGGTTACTTCATCGTCTTCCGGATATTTAACGGCAAAGGGGATATTGTTTCCAAACTGTGCGGTGTTCCCGTAAGGGGACAGCCACTGGACATGCGCGGGATTGTCAAAATGAAAATCGAGCTCCAGAATATAGCCTCCGTCTTTTGACACGTTCACGCGGTTTTCGTCTTCTTTAATCTGTTCAATGAGCATGTAATTTCCCATATGCTCGCCGTTGAGGAACAGTTCAACTATCTCGTTCCGGGGTGTCCAGGCAAGAGAGGTCTGTTGTGCTGCTTTATACGCAATACGGTTCCGGAGCATGGTGCGGTCCATGAAGTTGGCCAGCAAAACCCATCTTTTATGTTTGGGCATGCCCATTATCCTGGCTTTTGATCCCAGTTTTATGGCATATGGTTTCTTGGGCCAGTACCAGGTAGTATTTCCCCGACCCCGAATCTCTATTTCGGATTCGGGAAAATCTTCAAAAGCGCCGGAACACATAATGCTCATGGTGCCGGGAGTCCATATTTCCTTGGAGGTAATCTCGGTGCCGTTCTGTGTATTAATGAACACCACAGGCAACCCGGTAAAGTTGGTCAGCTTGACTGTATAGGTAAGACTGGTCCCGTCGGAAGCAGAAATATTGTATTCAACGGGCGCGGAAAAATCATTTACGGTAACGCCGCTTTGCTGAACCTGTCCGTTTACCGTGACCGTTCCCGAAGTTTCAAACCGGGCGATCAGATTAAGACTGTTCAGCGGGTTGGGGGTGTTGCCGGTCAGAATCTGTCCGGCCTCATTTTCCCCGGGCAGGGCATCCATAACCACATCGTATTTAAGCGACGGATTCAGGTCTTTCGTAAAGGTGAACCGCTGAATCCCCTCCATGCTTGCCGTGCTCATAACTTCGACCGGCTGCGAGGTGACCATAGTCTTGTTGCTGCCGGAACGGGATGTGATAAGGCAAAGTATAATGTTTTCCTTATACAGAATGCGGCGGCCCGAATCTTTCAGATAAGCGTTATAGGTTCCCGCTTTTTCTGTTTTGGTGATTTGTTCAATTATATAATTGACAGGCTTTTCCGTGCTGCCAGATATCCTTAGTTCAATCTGGCAATCGGCAGACTGCGCAGAATAATTCAGGGCAGCGCCGGCGTCTTCAATATGAAAGGGCAATGCCACTGTGCCTGTGCGGGGGACAACCACCTGCGACACATTGGTAGCAATGCTTTTCAACACCGGATCGGGTGGAATGACCTCGGGAGGAGTCGTCTTTTTACAGGCAGAGACCAGCAGAATAATAATCCAAATGTATTTGATTTTCATGTGTAAGCAGTTCATTTGTTTAACGACGCAAGATAAAAACAATTTCCTAACTTTACCATCCAATCAATCGAAAACCTCAGTTATGAAACGATTTTCATTTATTTCACTTCAGATCCTCATATATATAATAGCAGCAACCGTTTCCGTGATGCTGGTGTTCTGTGATTCTGCTACAGAAAAACAATTTATTCACGTGCAGGGTCCCGACCTTGTGCTGGATGGGAATAAATATTTTATCCGCGGGACCAACCTTGGCAACTGGCTTAATCCGGAAGGATATATGTTCGGGTTCGGCAAGACCAATTCAGCCGGATTCATAAACCAGATGTTTTGTCAATTGGTCGGGCCGGATGTGACCGCAGAATTCTGGAAGGTTTTTAAGGATCATTATATAACCAGGGAGGATATTGATTTTATTGCCTCTACCGGAGCCAACACCGTGCGGCTTCCGTTTCACTACAAATTGTTCACAGACCAGGATTATATGGGCCTGTATGCAAACCAGGACGGCTTTGAACGTATAGACAGCCTGGTGACCTGGTGCCGCAGTGCCGGTCTTCATGTGATCCTGGATATGCATGATGCCCCGGGTGGCCAGACGGGAGACAATATTGACGACAGCCACGGGTATCCGTGGTTATTTGAAAGTGCGATAAGTCGTCAATTATTTTGTGACATCTGGGTAAAGATAGCTGATTATTATAAAAATGAGCCGGTTATTCTGGGGTACGATCTGTTGAATGAACCCATTGCCCCTTATTTTGAAAACAAAGATCGGCTGAACACACTACTGGAGCCTTTGTATAAAGAAGTAACAGCTGCCATTAGAAAAGTCGATACCAATCATATAATTATTCTGGGAGCTCCGCAATGGAACAGTAATTTTGATCCTTTTACGGACTGGACTTTCGACGGCAATATGATGTACTCGTGTCACAGGTACGGAGGTGATCCCTCTGCGGCAGCTATTGCCGGTTTTATTGCCTTTCGTGACAAGACAGGTCTTCCCATGTATATGGGAGAAATAGGGCATAACACAAATGAGTGGATGTCCGACTTTTGTTCTGTTATGGAAGAGAACAATATAGGGTGGACTTTCTGGCCCTATAAAAAAATGGGAGGGTCCTGTTTTGTTTCTATAAAAGCCCCTGCCGGCTGGGATAAGATCGTCTCTTTTGCAGAAGCGCCCAGAAGTACCTATGATGAGATCCGGAAGGCACGACCCCTTCAGGAAACGACACGTGAAACACTCAATGAATTTCTTTCCCTTTGTCTTTTCGGGAACTGCTCGGCAGAAGAGGAATACATAAGGGCACTTTCCCTAAAAGAAGAAAGGACAAGCAACTAGAAGCGCTGCTTGTCCTGACCCATTTAACCTAAAACCTAATAGATGAAAAAAACTATCTGCCCTTATCATTTGCAAACTGCATGCCAAAGTTGTTGGGGATGGAATTTTTTTAAATATTTGTTGTTATTATAACAATATTTATATCTTTGTGATATTAAAATGATATCATAAATACAAAACAAATGAAAAACATTCAGGAAAAATTTATTAGACCAAACAATGGGTGGTTTATGTTAACGGTATGTGTCCTCGGTATCATCGCCGGTGTGGCTTTACCTGTTTATTTCAACGGAAGTCTGGGATGGAACGGAGCCTGGTATTTTCTTCTTTTAGTTGCGTTTATCTCGTTTATTTGTCTATTCGGTCTTATGGTGATAAATCCCAATGAAAGCAAGGTGCTTACGTTTTTTGGCAAATACGTGGGAACGGTTACAGAGAACGGATTTTTTATGGTCAATCCTTTCATGACAAAAAGAAATGTGTCTCTGAGGGCGCGCAACTTAAACGGAGAACCTATAAAAGTAAACGACAAAATGGGTAATCCCATCATGATTGGTGTTGTGCTGGTATGGCGGGTAAGGGATACTTTCAAAGCCTGTTTTGCCGTGGATAACTTTGAAAAATTCGTTGACGTACAATCCGAGGCGGCTGTCAGAAATCTGGCCGGTTCTTATCCTTATGACAACCTGGAAGACGAAAAAGCAGATATTACTTTGCGCTCCGGAGGCGAAGAGGTGAATGACCTGCTGGAGGCTTCACTTTCGGAACGCCTGGATATTGCCGGAATAGAGATCATCGAGGCCAGGATCAGCTATCTTGCCTATGCTCCGGAAATTGCAAGTGCCATGTTGCAACGCCAGCAGGCAACGGCTATTGTGGCGGCTCGCCATAAAATTGTAGAAGGTGCCGTAAGTATGGTTGAGATGGCACTACAGCAATTGTCAGAAAAGCAGATTATTGAGCTGGATGAAGAAAAGAAAGCTGCTATGGTCAGCAACCTGATGGTCGTATTGACTTCGGACCGCGCCGCCAGTCCGGTTATCAATACCGGGAGTCTGTATCAGTAGAATGAAAAAATCGTTTGTATTAAGAATAGATGAAGATACGTGGGCCGCTCTGGAAAAATGGGCGGCCGATGAGTTCCGCAGTGTCAACGGGCAATTGGAATACCTGATCTCAGATGCGTTAAAGAAAAACAAAAGACTACCTGAAAAAAAAGAGAATTAGATGGAATTTTTGCAGGAATGGGGATATCTCGGACTGTTTATTGGTTCTTTCCTCGCATCGACGGTCATTCCTTTCAGTTCGGAATTTCTGCTTATTGGTATGTTACTGGCCGGAGGAAGTCCCTGGGCGTGTTTTGCCTGGGCGACTTCCGGCAACTGGCTGGGAAGCCTTACTTGTTATGGTCTGGGATACCTTGGAAAATGGGCGTGGATAGAAAAATGGCTTAAGGTAAAAAAAGAAAAACTGGATAAACAGAAAGCGGTCATAGACAAATGGGGCAGTCTTATTGCCTTGATATGCTGGCTGCCCGTTGTTGGCGACGTATTTGCTGTAGGATTGGGTTTCTACCGTGTCCATTTTGCAAAATCGGCTTTTTTTATGCTGGTGGGCAAAGCTTTACGATTTCTATTCTGGATATTGCTTTGGTATCTTTTGCCAGAGAAATTCCTTTAAAGATTCATCAATTCCTCAAAGGAGACATCCCTTAAAGGATAGCTGCGGGCATTCCTGAAATTATAATGCCACCATTCAGGTTCATATATGCTGAATCCATAGGTTTCCATAATATTCCTCAGTAGTGCCCGGTTCTCCAGCACCTCGGGTGGCAGGTCCATAAAAAGATGGGATGCGGTATCGGAAAATGAATCAAACGCCGTAGGCATAGTAAGAGGCTCTCCCGTATCGAGCCTTATAAGAGTAAGGTCAACGGCAGCTCCCCGGTTATGGATGGATCCTTTGGCAGGATTTGCTACAAAGGTTGTGTCGGGATATACTTTATAAAAATAAAGTGTTCCGGCGTAAGGACGGTAGGCATCGAGTATGCGGAATCCCAACCCGATTTTCATTAATGAGTCCTGGGCTGCCGCCAGGGCTTCGGCCACCGGTTTGCACAGGAATGCTTTGGCCGAGGTATAAATGGGCACTCCTGTAAAATTCTGCGATGTGGCATAGGGAATAAAAAGATCAATCCCGGGAATCATCTCCTGGAGATCTACCAGTTCTGTGTCCGGATTTTCCGCAACCTGGGCCTGATAAATTTCTATAGTGTTGGCAATAGGTAAGTTATACGGATTTCGGGGGTCGGGCCTGTGGCACCCGGCCAGCAAACCGGCAATAATAAAAAGATATAATAAGCGTTTCATATTTCAAATGTAAGTATTAAATTTTTTTATTTACCTTTGTGCCCCTAATCAATCGGGGTGTAGCGCAGTTGGCTAGCGCGCCACGTTCGGGACGTGGAGGCCGAAGGTTCGAGTCCTTTCACCCCGACATTGAAACGGAATAAAAGACGAAGCCAAAGCCGGGAACGACAAAACACGGGCAAAAATACCTATCTGGGACAAATCCACAGCCGGCTGATCGAAGGCTACCAAAAACTGACCCAAAGAAAAAGTTGATTATAGTACGTGTAACACAGATTTGGGTGTTACTGTTTTTCCAATTGACCCTGCCTGAATCAATCGCAGGTAATATCAGATTTATTTTTATCTTTGAATTACCTTTCATGGAAAGATGAGACCCATATTTTAGGTCTTTTGATTCTTCAAAGAGTAATATTACAGTATGGCCGATAGCGTTTACATATCAGCAAACCTTTCAAAGCAACAACTGGATTTTATCCATTTGCTTGAGGAATTTGAAGTCGAAATATTTCACTTTAACGATATCGAAAAGCAATTCTCCAGGAAATTCGAAAACCTGAATGAGATACTTGAAAATCTTGTACGGAAGAAGATTTTATCACGTATTGAGCGGGGCAAGTTTTGCCGCAATAATTTTAGGGATGAAAATGTAATCGGCACATTCGTTGTGCAGGAGAGCGCTATTGCTTATTGGTCAGCCTTAAATCTATATGGACTCACGGAACAATTTGCAAACACGGTATTTGTGCAAACTACCCACAGAAAGAGTGACAAAACCATATTAGGAACCAATTATAAATTTGTCAAAATAGCTCCCCGAAAAAGAGTCGGAATAATTTCGAATGGCTATGGAAACACCCGCTATCCCATAACTGACATTGAGAAAACAATTATTGACTGTTTTGATTTACCACAATATTCAGGAGGATATGCTGAACTCATTAGAGCCCTGAGCATTTCAGAGTTAAATCCTCAAAAAATGATACAATATTGTAAAGCAATCGATAATATAGCCATAACAAAACGTATCGGATTTTTAGCTGAACTTTTCAAAAAAGAATCGTTACAGGAATTTATCAGTTTTGCAATAGAACAGAAAAACCAGAAATACAATATAATCGATCCACAGAGTAAAAATAAAGGTGAGTTTATCTCCTCATGGAAGTTAAGACTTAATATCAGCCGTGATGAATTATTGGATATAGCAAATAAACAGTATTGATGATACTTAAAAGAGAAGTAGAAAATATTGCTTTACAAAAAGGAATATCCAGAAGCACCATAGATAAGGACTGGGTTCTTGGCCATTTTATAGATGCCATTTATAACATACTGGAATTAAGAACTACACTTATTTTTAAAGGTGGTACCTGTTTAAAAAAATGCTGGCTCCCCGATTACCGGTTTTCTGAAGATTTGGATTTTACTTCGCTAAGTCAGGAATTCAAATTGACTGAAGGCCATCTTAATTTGATCACTTCTTTTGTAGAAAATAATGCCGGTATCCCCGTATCGGTTGCATCGTTAAAACCATTACGCTTTAATAACAAGCTCACGGGATATGAGGCAATAATAAAATTCTGGGGAGCTGATCATCCCCGGAATACTGTTCCGCCATCTCCGGACAGATGGCAGACAAAAATCAAAATTGAAATTATCTTATATGAGCATTTGGTTTTTGATACAGTACAACGTTCCGTAAATCATCCATATTCGGATAGCCTTTCCCTTAATATGGATACAATTCCATGTTATGCAATGGAAGAAGTCCTGGCCGAAAAAATGCGTGCATTAATCCAGCGATCTTATGCTGCCCCTCGTGATTTCTATGATATCTGGTATCTTTCCAAACATTTTGCCAGCCTTGATTACAAGGAAATAATTGCGGCTTTTCACAAAAAAATGGCCTTTAAAGGGCATACTTTTACAGGAATTAAACAACTCATAAATCCCGAAAATGATAAGCAACTTTCAGCAGCTTGGAAAAATAGTTTGGCTCATCAGATTACTGGTGGGTTGCCGGATTACGAAATAGTAAAAAATGAATTAGAGACTTTGTTTAACAAAATATTTTTTCACTAATCTGAACGTTAATAACCATTTGCGAAAATTCGGAGGTGTTCCGAACCAAAGAGGCATTAGCGAGAAAAAAAGCCGGGGAAGTTGCCTTACGCCGTTCCCAGGGCGTCAATCAATAGCTGTTTAATGTTTTTTAAACCGGATTCCGTTTCTCTGTTTCCCGCCGGTTCGTCAATTTTCACTTGTGCAACAATTCCGGCCGGCGGATGGCTTAATACCACTATTTCATCCCCCAACAGAAGGGCCTCCTCCACATCATGGGTTACAAAGATAACGGTACGCCGGTCTGCTTTCCATATATGCAGAAACCATTTGATAAGGTTCTGCTTAAGTGCCACATCTAATCCCTTGAGCGGCTCGTCCATGAGAATAATGTCCGAGGGTATGGCAAATGCGCGGGCTATTGAAACCCGCTGACGCATGCCCCCGCTTAATTGAGAAGGGTAGTAGCCGGCAAATCCCTCCAATTCAACCTGACGTATAAGACGGTCGGTTTGTTTTTTGCGCTCGCTTACCGGAAGGTCCCTGCTTAAAACAAACTCGATATTATCTCGTACCGTTTTCCAGGGTAACAAACGCGGGTCCTGAAACACATAAGAAAAAAGCTTATTATCAAAACCCACGAGCGTCCCTTTATCGGGTAGAACGATATTTCCGAGAATATTTAATAAAGTGGTTTTTCCACATCCGGAAGGGCCCAATAAACACGTAATGGTGTCGTTGGAAAAGGATATATTAAAATCCTTAAAAACAACAACATCATTGAACGCCTTACAAAGATCCCTGATTTGCAGACTCATTTTCATATCACCCAGGTTACGATTTTATGTTCAGCCCAACGTATTATTTTTTCAAAAGCGAAACTTATAAGTACTGCAATTAACGTCCAGGCTATAACAGCGTCGACATTTAAAAAAGTTTGTGCATTCTGCATATGGGTCCCGATACCGTATCTGGGCTGGCTAAGTACCTCGCCTATGATTATGGCCCGCCATCCGATACCCATGGCGCTGGATGCTCCGCTGATAATAAACGGCACAATGGCCGGAAGGTATACTCCCGCAATGATTCTTCGGTTATCGACTCTATAAAATTTTGCCATCTCAACAAGTCCCCGGTCAACACTTTTTATGCCATCCGAAACATTGGTACAAATAAACGGGAACATGGTTAGAAATGCAATGAAAACAGGGACTAAACCGGGATTAAACCAGATAAGTGCCAATAAAATAAGTGATATAACCGGTATGGAACGGACCGTAACAAGCATAGGAGTAATGAACGCATTGAATCCCGGGCTGAGCCCGGCCAGAATACCCGTCGCAAGGCCTAAAATGCCCGATACTAAAAAACCGGTAATTCCTCGCAAAACGGTACTCCCGGCAACCATCAGGAAATCAGGTTCTGTAAATAAGCTCAAAACGGTCATGAAGGTATCTTCGGGGTGCGGGATAATAAACGGAGAATTAAAATGGACAGCCAGAAGTTTCCAGCAGACCAGCATAACTACGACCGATGCCAGCTGTATGTATCTGGTTTTAGTAAAAAAATTTTTCATCAGGTATCTTCCCTCCAATAATATCGGGGTTCATGGTATAAAAAACGTTGAGATATGAAATGATCTGAGGCCTGATATCCCGTGCCCGTACAAAATTTAACCTCGATCCGGGAATTGCCCGCAGAGCCACTTCGTGATCGGGAAGAATCCCATACTTTACAATTAAAGCGGCAGCGCTGTCGGGTTGTTGGTTCACCCATAGCGAGGATTTTTCATAATCCAAAAGAAATTGCTCTACTTTCTGAGGGTTTTCTTTTATGATATCTGCCTTGACCAGCAATGCTGTCAGGGCAATAGGGCTTCCCTGAATATTTTCCCATTCCCGGTTCAGGTCGAACAGGGAATGAACTGATTTATTTCTTGATATTACCATACTTGCCAGAGGTTCTGAGATAACACCGAGAGTTGCCTGTCCGGCGGCAACTGCATTGGCAAGGTCAATATGCGTTGGGAAACTGTAATCCAGCGTGACATCCTTTTCCGGGTTAATTCCATTATATTGGAGTAAATAACGGAACAAAACATCTGGTGTCATCCCCCTGGCCATGACATATACTCTCTTATTTCTGAGGTTTTCCCAGCTGGTAATGCTTGTGTCGTTCCCGAATAAATAGAGAGTTCCCCACACAGGGATGGCTATAAGCCTGTAGTCCATTCCTTTGTTGTATACTAAAGCTGCCATGGTTGTAGGAAGAATAGCGAAATCGGCACTCCCGTCGAGCATCATCTTTCGGACTTGTATGGGTTCGTTTTCTATTTTAATTGAAATATCAGTATCGCCGGCATTGGCAATACTGTCTATCATTCTTATCATCCCCATAGATGAGGGCCCCTTCAGTGTAGCTACGGTATAAGACTTTTCGGCCCCGTTCTTTTTAGACGGATTGCCGCAGCTCTGAAAAAATAATACAGACAGAATACACAGAATAGATAGAATACGCATAATATCAAAATTATCAACAAAAATAGAACAATTTTATGCTCCCGGAAAAAATGTATTACCTTTGCACGGTAAACAGTGTAATAATGTGCTTGTGCTGCGATCACGGATTGATGCCGGATCTAGGAAAGCACAGATTATCATAAAAATAAATCTAATCCGGAGGTATTCTGATGGAAAAGAGAGTAGGAACAGTAATCATTCAGATTAATCATCACGGGAATGTCGTTTTGCTTAACGACATCATTTCTCAACATGCTGCTATTATTTTGGGGAGACAAGGTCTGCCGCGGAGTAATGGCAAGAGTCTTATTTCCCTTATTCTTGAAGGTACCACAGATGAGATCGGATCTCTTACAGGCCGCCTTGGCCGCTTAGACGGGATCCAGGTAAAATCGGTACTCTTGAAGAATATATAAAATGACAAAAAAACACCTTTCTTTTTGGACGACCCTTTGTCTGGTCGCTTTCTCATTAACGGCCTTCGGCCAGAATACATATGATTCCATCCCGGTTCCGCTGGGAGAAATAGTTGTTACAAGTCTCAGACTCAACAGGCAGATAAAAGAACTTCCTGTCTCCATGGTAGTTGTTGATTCTTCTGATTACCAGAAACGTTCTGCCCTTACGCTTGCCAATGTTCTGGAAGAAGAACCGGGTGTTTCGAGGGGCGGAGACGGGGTTTGGGCCACAAACATCAATGTGCGCGGTTTTAATGAAGACCGCCTGGTGATCCTTATTGACGGGAACAGGGTGGAAACGGCCACCGACCTTACGGCATCGCTCAGTATGATTGATGTTAACGATATTGAACGGGTAGAGGTGATCAAGGGAGCACAGTCTTCCCTGTACGGCACCGGAGCCATGGGCGGCATTGTGAATATTATTACTAAACAGGGCCATTTTGCTGTAAAGCCTTATGTGTCGGCCGATGTCATATCGGGTTTTGCTTCCGTTAACAGGCTGTTTTCCAATTATGCCTCGGTCAGTACCGGATCCCGGAAATGGTTTCTGAATGTAGCCGGGACATACGCCAAAGCGGACGATTTACGTACACCGGACGGCATTTTGCCCAACAGTCAATATACCACAAATAACATTTCGGCAAAATTCGGGGCAAAACCCCTGCCCAACCATCTGTTTAAAATGCAATACCAACGCAACTGGTCTGCCAATGTAGGCATTCCGGGCGGAAATGCTTTTCCCGGACCTGCCACGGCAACATACACAGATATTGGACGTCATTTGCTATCGGCCAGTTACCAGATATCCAACATAACAGAGAAGTGGTCTTCTCTGGAACTAAAGTATTTTACCCAATATATTGTACGTGACGTGGCTATGGAGCCTAATACCGTGACGGAGGCCACCCTTCCCAACGGGAACACCCAGCGTACAACCCCGGAGGTTTTTTACCCTACAGGGAAACATCTTACCAACGGAGTGCAATTACAGAGTATATGGGATCTGTCGGCCAGAAATGTGCTTATCGCGGGTGTGGATGTGTGGGGCCGCAAGCTTCAGACTGGAAGAGAGAAACACATTAGGGTAGATATCCTGAATCCCGCCGGGACCATAATCAAAACCAATAACATTGTCAGGGGCGAGACCCCCATTCCACAATCGAGTTTTAGTAGCGCCGGCATCTTCTTTCAGAATGAAACACGCTTTTTAAACGACAAACTGACCATGATTCTCGGCGGAAGGTTTGACGGGATTGTTGTAAAAAACGAACAGGGAACGGATGTAGACTATATCATTACCAACGGGGTTAGAAATGATGCACCTCCTACCCAAAAAGTAACTTTTAATGCCGGCCGTGAGAACAGTTTATCATGGAGTGGCAATGCCGGATTTTTATATAAGCTCTTTGAGCAGACTCATCTGTCCCTGAATCTGGCCAGGGCTTTCAGATCCCCTTCGCTGGAAGAACGTTTCAAGTTCATTGACCTTGGCAATTACGTGCGCCTGGGTGATCCCTCCCTCAAGCCCGAAACATCTTATTCGGCAGATTTGGGGCTCAGGATCTGGAAATCAAAATTTAACCTGCAGGCTGGATTGTTCGTAAACCGTTTGAGCAATATGATCATAGAAACCCCGGGAGAATTTATCTATACACTTACGGCTGAATCCAAGCCAGATACCCTGCCCGCACTGGTCAATGCCAATGTAAGAAAAGCATTGCTTTACGGGTTTGATATGAAGTTCGCCTATAATTTCAGTTCTGATTTTGTGCTCTACGGGTCGGGTGCCTATGTCAGGGGAATTGCCCTGGAGACAGATGGTAATCTGCCTCTTATACCTCCGCTTAACGGCCGGATGGGGCTACGTTATACTTTTAAGAAGGCAGGGTCGGTTGACCTTTCTGTATTTGGTGCGGCAAAGCAGGATAAAATCGCAGAAGGAGAAGAAGAAACGCCCGGGTATTATCGGTTGGACGCCGTGCTGAATACGGTTCCCTTTGATCTGGGAATAGTCAGATTTCAATTTTTTGCCGGAGTGGATAATATTACCAACAACCGATACACGAATCATCTCTCTACCAACAGGGGCAATATAAGTGTTGAACCGGGCCGGAATATCTATGTGCGCTTAAGATTGTCTTTTTAAATCTTTTCTGTATCTTTACTTTCTTTCGGAAAGTATTTTAAATGAAGGTGCTTAATAGAATTATCGGTTTCTCGGCGGTATTTTGTGTACTCTGTATCCTTTTTTCATTATTCTTTCCGGGCAATATAAGGTTTGTTGACAATATCAGATTGTTTTTTCAGAAACCACTGGTCAGATGGGCCGGGAAAATTCATATAAAACCCTTTGTCTCTGAGGATATTGATATTAACTTTGATGAACTCAGAGACTTTATTAAAGATTTACCGCCGGGCAGTATATTCTTTACCCGGACCCGAAACTATCCCCTATGCGAACTTATTCCCGGAGAATGGAAACATTCAGGCGTATTTCTTGGGACTAAAGCGCAAATGGCCTCACATATTGATACATCGGGGGCTTTGTACCGTACGCTCGATACCCTTATGAATAGCATCGATATTTATGTGCTTGACAGTCAGTCAGATGGCGTTAGCGTCCATCCCATTCAGGAACTTTCCAATCTGAACGAGAGTTCGTGCCTTACTCACTTTGCGGCGTTTGCTTTTAACGGGAGATTACGCCAGAGAGGGGACTTCATTGGAAAAGCATTAAGTTTCTCGGGTGTGGCATACGATTATGACTGGATTACCGAGGATTCCGGTACCGTATTTTGCTCTGAACTCCTGTACCATTCATTACGAGCCGTGGGACTTCACGTAAAAAACAGAACAAAGACCATTAGCAGAACAATCATTACTCCCGACGATTTGTTCCGGTATTTGAAACTCTATGCCGGAAAAAGAAAAATGTTTACTTTCTACGGCAGTATAAGTAAACAAAAGTAAATTTTGCCGTAAGATTAAAATCACATATCTTTGCAGGCCTTTTCTCGAGAAGATAAGGAAGTTAAATGATTATTAACTTATTAAACAAACATTATGGCAGTTAAAATTCGTCTTGCCCGCCATGGCAAAAAAAATTACGCTTATTTTCATATTGTAGTTGCCGATTCCCGTGCACCGCGTGACGGTCGCCTGATTGAACAACTGGGAATTTATAATCCTAACACCAATCCGGCCACTATTGAACTCAACGCCGAACGTGCCCTGTACTGGATCACAACCGGTGCCCAACCTACTCTGACAGCCCGCAGACTCCTTTCCTATAAAGGGATCCTTCTCAAGAAACATTTACAGGAAGGTGTAGCCAAAGGTGCTCTTACCCAGGATCAGGCTGAAGTTAAATGGGAGGCATGGATGCAGGAAAAGGATGCAAAAATATCTGCAAAGAAGGGTAAATTGGCCCAGGAAACAAGAGAAGAAAAGAAGAAAAGACTCGAAGCCGAAGCTAAAGTTAACCAGGAACGCGCCGCCGCTTTGCTTGCCAAACGTCAGGAAGTGGCTGCCAGGCTTGCTGCTGCCGCTGCACAGGCTGCTGCAAAAGCAGAAGAGACCATTGCCGAAATTGAAGGAACAGCTGTTCCCGAAACAGAAGAAGCTCCTGCTGAATAGATCATGACAGAAAAGGCACGGCTCATCCCGGCTGCCTCGGTCCAAAAAACTTTTGGAAAAAACGGGGAACTTCTGATAAGGTTTCTTTCAGATATCCCCGAAAACATGATTTCTTCTTTCAACGAAACAGAACCGGTATTCATTCTTTTGGATGAAATACCGGTTCCTTTCTATTTTGAGTCCATCCAGCCCAAGGGATCGGGCAAAGCCGTAGTTTGTTTCCAGAATTTCCTGTCAGAAAAATTTGCTTCTGAATTGGTAGGCAGGGAGCTCTGTCTGGAAGAGCAAATGAGCAATGATCCGGATGTTGATGTGTCCGGTTATGTCTTTAGCGCATATTATTCAGACGGAAAAGAACATAAGGGTAAGGTAACGGCTTTTTTTGACTACCCGGGGAATCCGTGTATTGAGCTGGAATTCACCGATGGGAAACGTTCTCTCGTGCCCTTCCATCCGCATTTTATCAGGAAGCTAGACAAGAAGTCAAAGTTTTTAAAGCTATCTTTACCTGACGGAATCTAATTGACATGCTACAGGCTGTATTGTCTACATTGCCAATGTTTGTGTGTGGGTTTTGGTTTCTGACCATCATTCTGGACAGAGGCAGAATTTCACGGGCACAAACAATGCTTGCCTTATTCATGTTCGCTTCTTTTCTGGTTTTTTTTGCCCATGCTTATTATTTTAATCACGGGCAATTGTTTTTTCTTGCCGTTGAGAGCTTATACACACTCTCTTCTCTTTTGGTTTACCCCCTGTTCTTTTTGTATTTATCTGCACTCACAGAGGCCCGCCCGGGCCGGCTCGGCGAATGGCTTATATTGACTCCTTCTTTTCTTTTTTTTATACTTGTGTCACTAATCTTCCTTCTCATGCCGGAGCAGGAAACGGCCAAATACCTGAATTATGTACAAAACCACACAGACAAAGCCGGTTTATCGGGCCTGGCGTTGCTGCAGGTATCGCTCATTCGTTTCAGCAGGCTGGTATATATCATTCAGATAATACCGGTTGTAATTTTTGGCGTAAAAAAAATATCACGTTACCAGCGGGATTTGGAGAATTATTATTCTTCACCCGAGGACCGTTCTTTATGGTGGGCGAGGAATATGCTTTATGTACTCATATTTACGTCAATGGGTTCCGCTTCTTTCACGCTCATAGGCAGAACGGTATTTGACCAGGCGTTAGGGATGCTTCTGATTCCCTCGGGACTCTTTTCAGTTTTATTGTATATTATAGGATATGTAGGTTATCATCAGCGTTTTACGGCTAAGGATTTTGCAGAGGAAATCTCCATCACGGATGATACTGCCGTACGTCCTGAAGCGGCTGAGCCCAAATTACGGGAGAAGTTGATACGTATGATGGAAAAAGAGCAGGTATATACCAGGGAAGACCTTCGTATATCTGATCTTGCACTTCTTCTGGGGACAAACAGGACTTATCTTTCCAATATTGTTAATCACGAACTGGGTTTGTCCTTTTCTGACTTTATTAACTCATACCGGATGAACCATGCCAAACGGCTGTTAATGGATCCTACCTGTAAGCATTTATCAATAAAAGGAGTAGGAGAGTCGTCGGGGTTTAGTAACGAGGCCTCTTTTTTCAGGGTGTTCAAAAAAGAAACCGGGCAGAGCCCGGCTGCATGGAGGTCATCGGTTAGAGCAGGTTCTTGAACATAATATCTGTGTATCCCGCTGTCCCGCTTGCTGCAAAAGAGATATGAGCGTAGTAGTTGCCGTATTTCGGGCCCCAGTATATTATGTTCCCACTGCTGCTATGATCCTCAAACCCGTAATCACCAATTTTGGTCCTGTATTTTTCTGCATCGGAGTTTTTTGCCCTGATGGTTACAGCCATATAAAACATATTGTCACTGTATCCTACAAAAGTACAAGTTCCGGAAAAAGGCGGGTAGCTTTTTAAAAAGGCATATTGGGCCGTGATTTTGTTCCAGTCTGTGTAGTCGGCGGGTTGTTCCTCTTCCTCCTCTTCCGAAACCGGATGCGTAGTGCTTAAAGTGACATAAATCACCTCACCGGCGGGGACCTCTACGGCCTGGGTTTCTTTGTTCCCGTTCTTATCTATGGCCGTAAGCAACCATTTACCCTTATTGAGGATGGTATAGGCGAACTTCACGCCTTCATCAATTATATTACCAATGGCAACAGAGATAGAAGCTTTGGAAGGAGCGGAAGATGCCTGATTCTGGGCAATGACAATATCTGCCTGGTCCTGACTGTCGGTGTCTTCAACAACCACAAAAGATTTATTAGTTTCGGCAGTATTCTGGGCATCTGTTTTGGCCACATCTACCGTTTCTTTTAACGTTTCAACAACCAGGTCGACGCCTGCGTCTCCTCCGACAAGGCCCAAAATGGGGTCTTTCCATTTCATACCGGCCAGGTTGGAGGTGATGGCGGCGGCAATTTTGGCTCTGTCGGCATTGGATTTGGCATTATACAAATCGAGGGTAAGCTGTCCTACCTGGGCCGCCGCTATACCGTCACCCAGCGGAGTAGCTGTAGATATCACATCGGTCATAAGTTCGGCCCCGGCTTTCACTCCTTCGGCTCCTTCAAGGACCACTATTCGCTGAAGGGTAAGGCCCTTCTCCACAGAGGTCAACCCAAATTCCTCGTTATCCTGCTGGAAGTCGTTGAACATCTGGGGAGCCTGGGTATCAAAATCGCCGTTCTCCACTTTTTTCCAGAAATCGCTTTCACTGGAGGTTTTTCCTTTCCATTCGGAACGGAGTTTATTATAGAGTTCGGTGCGGTCCGCGGAACTCAGGTTGGAGGCTACGGTAAGCATCCGCTCCCGGCTTCTTTTGCCACTTCCGGTCATCCAGGAAAGAAAGGCTTTCCCCGAAGAAATAAGTCCTTTCGTATTAACGGTAGTAAGGATTCCCGATTCTTCGAGCGTTTTGAATGCTTTTTCGTAATCCTCTATGTACGGTACCATATCTGCGACGGATTTAAAGAAATCTTCGTATTCATCGGCCGATATCGTTCCCTGTAGAATGTCTTTAGTAAAACCGTCGGATGTATATTCCAGGTATTTAAGTACGATCAATTGTTTTCGTACGGCATAATCGGCAAACACGGCCACATCGCTCCGGAACTCCTCGGTTCCCTCGTAGTCCCCTCCAAGACCATTGCAGCCCGAAATGGACACGGCTGCAAAACCTAACAAAAATAAAAATACACACTTCTTCATAGCTTGTCTATTATAATATAGACAAAGCTACGAAATGGCAAAAACCGGGACTCGCAAAAGGTAAAAATACGGGCTCTCAAACCGTAAAACTGTCCTGAATAAGCTTTACCGCAGCCCGGGCACAGTTATCGATGCCCAATAATCCGGCATCGAGGGAAAAATGATATGAAGAGGCATTCCCCCATTCTTTGTTTGTAAAATAATTATAGTAGGCAGCCCGCTTTTTCTCCTCTTTGGCAATGAAAGCGGCAGCCTGGGGTTGTGTAATGCCCATTCTTTCGGATACATTGGCAATACGGGTTTCCAGTGGAGCGTGAATAAAAAGACTTCGCATACAGGGATTATCGCGCAAAATATAATCTGCACATCGGCCAATGATAAGGCATGACTGTTCACTGGCTATCTTTTTTATGACCTTTGACTGTATCTGAAAGATACAATCGCGGGATAAAGTCGCATTCATTGGATCGAAAAAGGCACCCCCGTAAAAATCATGGGCCGTAAGGATCTTTGAAAAACCTTTCACCACTTGCTCGTCTGCATTTTCAAAAACCTCCTGGCACAATCCGCTTTCTTTGGCAGCGTAATACAGGAGCTCCTTGTCGTAGAAAAAAAGGCCCATTGCCGAGGCAATCATTTTACCTACAAAATAGCCGCCGCTTCCCAATTGGCGGCCTAACGAAACAATTACGTGGTTTGTTGTGCTCATACTGTTTTTTTTAAATCTTTTATTTGCTTTGTTATCACGATACCGGCAACAATAAAGGAAACCGTATCGGCAACGGGCAGACTGGCCCAGATGCCCGTTACTCCAAAGAATCGCGGGAGAATAAGCAGCGCAGGAATTAAAAAGATCACCTGTCTGGTGAGAGATAGAAAGATAGCTTTTCCGGGTTTCCGGATGGCCTGGAAGAAATTGGATGTCACCATAGGCAGACTCACAATGGGAAAAACGGCCAGATCTATTCGTAGTCCCTCTACGGTGAGACGAATAAGTTCGGGATCGTCCGTGAAGATGCTTGCGGCTGCTTGCGGGAAAAACTGGGCTACTACAAATGCCAGTGTGGTAACGCATGTGGCACAGAGAAGCGTGAGTTTAAAAAGACTGATTACGCGTGTGTATTGTTTTGCGCCGTAATTATACCCAACCAGCGGTTGCATGCCCTGGTTGAATCCTATAATGATCATTACAAAAAAGAAAGTGAGCCGGTTGGCAATACCATAGGCGCCTACCGCATAGTCTCCTCCAAAATGAAAGAAAGATCTGTTAATGATTATAATAATGAAACTGTTGCAGACGTTCAATAAAAAAGGGGCAAGACCCACAGTGAATATTTTACGGGGCATTCCTTTCCTTATTCGGAAAATATGCTTTTGAAAATGCAGCAACGAATTCTTGTTGGAGTAATGGATGATCAGAATGAACAGGGCTACGGCCTGTGAAATAACAGTGGCAATGGCAGCTCCCCTAATGCCCCAATTGAAACCAAAGATGAAAAGAGGGTCCAGTATGCAGTTGGTGGCAACGGCCAGCAATGTGGCAGTCATGGCTTTTTTTGGATATCCGCTGGCCCGGAGATTGTCGTTCAGTCCATAATAAATATGCGTGATTATATTTCCGGCCAGAATCACCTGCATATATTCCCGTGCATAAGGCAACGTTTGTTCGCTGGCACCAAAGAATACAAGAATTGGATCAAGAAAAATGAGGCTTAGTATAGTGTATATTGTACCGATAATGCTGTTTAACATAACTGTGTTACCCAAAGCAATTTCTGCGGTTTGCAGGTCTTTCTGTCCCAACCTTACCGAGATGAGGGTAGAGGCTCCCACGCCCACCAGAGAACCAAAAGCAGCGGCCAGGTTCATAAGAGGCAGGGTCAGTGAAAGCCCCGATATGGCCATGGCGTTGACTCCGCGACCAATGAACATTACATCTACCATATTGTAGATACTGGCCGCTGTCATAGAGATGATGGCCGGGAGTGAATAACGGAACAGCAATGTGGTAATGCGTTCTTTATCCAGCGTTAATATGTTTTGATTATCAGGCACGCCAATATATTTTACGGTGGGATGCACGGGACACCAGCCACATGGTAAACATTACAATAATAAAAGAGGTGAATACTCCGGCCCATGGAAATTCCAATGGACGGGCCCACCTGTAGAGCACGTTCATACAGGTTATGCTCATGAGCGGAACCACCAACATGTCAAAAGTCACGTAACTCATCAGGGGATTCTCTCCTGCTCCGGAGAAAATACGCCCGACAAATGAGCCCGGTATAAGCTGTCTTAAATATTCTATCCATAACAAGAGCAGAATGGAGATACCGGCCGTGACAAAGCAATAAGAAAAGGAGCAGGGGACTTTTGTTATACCCGGCTCCAGGTTTTCTACCGCAAGGCCTACAATAATAAGCAAAGCCGACAGGAAAACCGGTGGAGCACAGATCCGGGCCGTTTTATAAGTTAGCAGAGAAATGGTTCCCAAAACGGTCGTTACCGCAAACAGGGTATATTGCCATCGCAAATAACTTCCGGCGAGAACAAGAACAACTAACAGGAGCAGGCTCCAGAACAATACATGCACGGAGATTTTCCTGCCGAAGACCGGTGTGCTTCCCTTTGAGATCATGTTATAAAAGAAATCACCAACCCAGGTCGCGGGAATCAGGATCATAAGAAAGTTTATTTCTTCCATATTAAAGAGCCAGGAAAGCGATTTGTTATTATACAGGGCTCCGTCAAATCCTGTCAGGCGGGTGAACAGACTCAGCCCGGTGACAAGAAGAAAAGCAACGCCCCTGCGCCAGGCAGAGTTTCTTGTTACATACCATATGAGCGCACCAAAGAGGTATAGGAAAGAAAGAAGCAAAATGATGATATTCCTTCTGAAAAGCGATAAAGGCGTTCCAAAACAGAAATAAAAAACGGCAATGAGGGCAAAAGCTGCTATCCATCCGGCAACCCGGACCTTCGCCGGGGCCTTTTTTACATATATCATCCACAGGCAGACAAATCCCCCCAGAATAAGGTATTGTGGCCAATACCCGTCAAAATTGGGAGAGAGCAGAACACACAGGTAGGAAAAAGCCAGCAGCATGAGGAACCTTTCGCCTATCCCTTTCAGATCACTGATTGTATCCTTGCCTTTGGCAGCCCATCTGGTTCTGAAAGCAAACGGAATGGCGGCTCCCATACAAAAAATAAAAACAGGAAAAACCAAATCTACCCAACCAATTCCGTAACGGGTTATGTCAAGCGTATGTAAAGGAGGCGGATTCTGAATATGGTACATCCATCCGGGCAAAACCCCATAAGGAATAATGGCCGAAAAAACCATCCCGAAAATGGACATGCCTCTTAGAATATCTAAGCTCTCAAAACGCTTCATACATCAATGAAAGGTTGTAGAACCCTACGCATGGCGGAGAGTTTCTCTTCCAGTAATCCTGCATCCGAAGCCTCGGCAATAAAACGCAGGTAGGGCTCTGTGTTGGATGGGCGCACATTGAACCACCATTCCGGAAATTCCACGCGGTACCCGTCAAAATCATATTGAGCCGCCGGTGTCTCTGCAGAAGTGAAAAAATCACGCAGGGCATCCATGGCTTCCTGTTTGTGTGTTATCCTGAAGTTGATCTCCCCCGAGCTCTCATATTTTTTAATACCGGCAATAATCCGGGAAAGAGGCTGCTGCATACGCGACAGAACGTTCAAGACTAATAGGGCGGCTAAGATGCCGCTGTCGGAATAGAAAAAATCCCGGAAATAATAGTGTCCTGCCAGTTCGCCGCCATACAGCCCGTCAATCTCTTTTAACCGGGGTGCGGCAAAAGCACGTCCTACCCGCCAGGTGTGCATTTGGGCTCCCATCGGGGCAAGGTATTCTCCCACTGCTTTGGATGAGCGAATATCCTGCAGAACACGGGCCGGCATGCCATCCAGAAAATAATGACCCAGCAGGGCAATGATAAGATCGGGAGAGATAAACAGCCCGCTTTCGTCGGTAAACATAACCCGGTCTGCGTCTCCGTCAAAGATAACGCCTATGTCGCATTGTTTTTCTTTAACCAATGCCTGGAGTTGTTCAATGTTTTTTGGGATCAGCGGGTTGGGTGCATGGTTGGGGAAAGTGCCATCCAGCCGGGAATTAATATAAAACACATTGTTATGACCAAGCAGTCGCTCAATGAACAGGCCGGCCATGCCATTTGAAACGTCAATGCCTATGCGCATATTTCCGTGATCAGGAATGTAAGTGCGCAGAAATGAAAAGTACTCTTCAGTTATATCGTAAGGAATACTCCGGCCAGGTTTTTTATTTATTACCACTTCTTTATGCAGTACGCATTTTTCAAGTTCGTTCAGGCCATTGTCGTATCCCACCGGCATGGCGCCCCCTCGCGATACTTTCAGCCCGTTGTATTCAGCCCCGTTGTGCGAGGCCGTGATCTGGACCGAGCCGTCAAAATGATGTTTGGCTGTTGCATAATAAACCATGGGGGTAGTGGTCAGTCCCAGGTCATATACATCCGCACCCGCATCGCACAGGCCTTGTATAAGATATTTATGGATCTCAGGCGATGAAACGCGACAATCACGTCCTACGGCAATTTTACTGGTCCCCAAAACAGAGGGCAGAAAGAATCCCATTTTGTAAACCGATTCTGTATTAAGGTCCACGTTGTAGATCCCCCGGATGTCATATGCGTGAAAGGCTCCCATAATTACCCGACTACTTTTGTTTTATAAAATGTTTTGGATTTGCCTCTGGCAATCTCCTGAAGTTTTCCGGCCAGCATTTTCTTCCGTATGGCAGGCACCAGGTCAACGAAAAGCACACCTTCCAGATGAGAATATTCGTGTTGGACCATCCGGGCTGCAAATCCGTCGAAAGTCTCTTCGACCGGCTGGAAATCCGCGTTCAGGTAAGCCAGCTTTACTGACTTGGGTCGTTCTACATCGGCGTTGATCTTGGGAACGCTCAGACAGCCTTCGGAGTAGACACATGTCTCCGGACTAACTTCCAGAATCCGGGGATTAATCAATAACCGTTTGAAATCTTTCAGACTGGGATCCTCGTCGGCAAGCTCTTTCCCGTCAATAACAATCAGCCTGATGGAGAGACCAACCTGAGGCGCTGCCAAACCAACACCGTCTGCGTAGTACATGGTTTCCCACATATCGTCTATCAGTTGCTTCAGCCCCGGATAGTCCTGGGTGATATCCTGTGCTTTCTCACGCAGAATGGCAGAGCCGTAAACATATATAGGTAATATCATAATTTATTGTTTTGTAAGAACTCCTGTAAAATAATAACCGCACTGATCTTATCAACGGTTGCTTTATCCCTGCGGTCCTTTTTTTTCATACCTCCGTCTATCATTGCCTGAAACGCCATACGGGACGTAAATCTTTCATCAACCAATACTACCGGTATGGATGGAAAAGTCCTTTTAAGATGGGTTTCAAAAGCCGTAACCCTTGGAGCATTTTGAGCCGGAGTATTGTCCAGACGTTTGGGATAGCCTAATACAAACGTTTCCACCGGGTTTTCCTGAATATAACGCTTCAGGTATTCGGTCACCTGGTCTGCAGGCACGGTGTCCAAAGGTACGGCAAAAATATTCAGCGGGTCGCTAACAGCCAGTCCCACCCGCTTTTGGCCAAAGTCAATTCCCAAGATCCTTCCCATGCCGCAAAGGTAACACAAATTGGAAAATGATTCTTACATTTGTAAGTCCAATATATTATCATGGCATCTACTCAACCAAAGAACAAAGGTCTCAGAGAACATTATATTTTAGGTGTATATCACAGTGATTCTCTTAAGCAGATAACCTGTATCAAAGCTTCCGGAATGCAAATGCTCCTGAGTGTAATCGGCTTTGTTTTTTTACTCATCCTGGCTGTCGTTTTGCTGATAATCTACACGCCCCTCAGGGAATTTATACCCGGCTATCCGAATGCCAAGACCAGGGAAATAATGATAAACAATGCGCTGCGGGCAGACTCCCTGGAAGGTGTGATCCACCTTTGGGAGGTACATCTTGTTAATCTGCAGCGTGTATTGGCAGATAAGGAGCCTTTGACACCCGAAGAAATGTTGCCCCGGGGGAATACGGCCCAGATCCCGGAAGTTATTGCGGGAGGACGCTCAAAAGAAGATTCTCTTTTACGGGAAGAAGCCGAGACCATTGAAAAACAATACGAATTGAATGTCAGGGGAAGTAACCTCCAGATAGAAGGTCTTCATTTCTTTCCCCCCGTTAAAGGGCTGATTGTTGCAGACTTTAGCCCGGCAGAAAACCATTATGCAGTAGACGTGGTCGCTCCCGAGAACTCAGTTATTTCTGCTGTGCTGGACGGGACGGTAAATTTCGCTTCCTGGACCGAGGAATACGGTTATGTGATCCAGATTCAGCACGAAAACAACTTGCTTTCCATCTATAAACATTGTTCCCAATTATTTAAGAAAGTGGGGGATCAGGTGACTGCCGGTTCGGCCGTTGCGGTAATTGGCGGCACCGGCACCATTTCCACCGGTCAGCACCTGCATTTTGAACTTTGGCATAAAGGCATCCCGCTGAATCCCGTAGATTATATCAATTTTTAGAATGAATAACCTGAAACGCATTGCCATTCTTGGCTCTACAGGTTCCATAGGGATTCAGGCTCTGGACGTTATACGCAAAAATCCCGGTTTGTTCCGGGTTGAGTTACTTGCTGCCCGTCGATCTTCAAAATTGCTGATTGAACAGGCGATTGAATTCAGTCCCAATGCAGTTATAGTAATTGAGGAACAGGCATACAGGGAAGTTAAACTGGCGCTTGAGAATTTTCCGGTTAAAGTTTTTGCCGGCAGAGGATCTATGATTGAGGCTCTCGCGTGGGATTCTGTAGACATGGTATTAAATGCTCTGGTCGGTTTTGCCGGCCTGGAACCTACTCTTGCAGCTCTGAAAGCCGGGAAGGCTGTTGCTCTTGCCAATAAAGAATCACTCGTTGCCGGAGGTCATCTGGTTATGAAAGCTGCCTTTGAGTACCATGCTCCGCTGTTGCCCGTAGATAGCGAGCATTCAGCCATTTTTCAATGCCTGAGCGGTGAGAATGCCACGGTAGAAAAACTGATCCTTACGGCCTCGGGAGGACCGTTCTTTAATTACACCCGCCAGATGCTCGAACATATAGGCAAAGAACAGGCCCTGAAACACCCCACATGGGATATGGGGGCTAAGGTGACTATTGACTCGGCAACGCTTATGAATAAAGGACTCGAAGTCATTGAGGCATTCTGGCTTTTTGGCCAGCCGGTATCACATATTCAGGTGTTGGTGCATCCCCAGTCACTCATCCACTCTATGGTGCAGTTTACAGACGGAAGCATTAAAGCACAGATGGGCTGGCCCGATATGCGCCTGCCTATCCAGTATGCTCTTTCTTTTCCGCATCGTCTGGCTTTTCCCGATGCAGTGCGCATGGATATTAAGATGTTCAATTCAATGCAGTTCTTTGAACCCGATATGGCGCTATTCCCCTGTCTGGGGATTGCTTACGAGGTTATTAAAAAAGGAGGAAATACTCCTTGTGCGTTGAATGCAGCTAACGAAACGGCAGTATCGGCTTTTCTTGAAGATAAGATCCGTTTTACAGCTATTCCCGGACTTATTGAACAGGTTGTCAATAAGGTTTCTTTCGTTTCTAATCCGGATTTTCTGCAGCTTCGCGAGACCCATGAAGAAGCACTGGCAATGGCACAAAATTTGTTAAAAAACAATTGATTTTATGGAAGTATTAATTAAAATAGCCCAAGTGGTGCTCGCCCTTTCGTTGCTCATCCTGATCCACGAATTCGGGCATTTTTTGTTTGCCCGTCTTTTTAAGATCAGAGTGGACAAGTTTTATTTGTTTTTTAATCCCTGGTTCAGCCTTGTCAAATTTAAACCCAAAAATTCAGATACCGAATACGGTATAGGATGGCTGCCCTTGGGCGGTTATTGTAAAATATCCGGGATGATTGACGAATCTATGGATAAAGAACAACTTAAAGGAGAGCCTAAACCCTGGGAATTCAGAAGCAAACCCGCCTGGCAACGTTTTTTTGTAATGTTTGGCGGTGTTCTTTTCAATATCGTTCTGGCTATCATTTTATACGGGATCATCCTTTTTTCCTGGGGCGAAGAGTATATTAGCACACGCGATGCCGTTTACGGCGTACAATGCAATGAACTGGCCCGTGAGATAGGTTTTCGCAACGGAGACAGGATTCTGGCTTTTGATGACCGTTCTGTTGAGAATGACCCCATTCATACACTTCAGGTAGACCTTATCAGAACGCGTCCCGCAGTAATTACGGTGTTGCGCGGCGACGACACAACCCGTTTCGGATTTGACCAACAATACATACCCGAATTGCTCAATACCCCCGGTATATTCAACATTAGGGTTCCTTTCGTGGTCTCTTCCGTGCCGGATACTTCCATTAATGTGTCGTCCCTGCTCAGGTCAGGAGACCGGATAACGGCAATCAACGGACTGAATACTCCTGCGGTACAGGACGTACAGGAGGCCCTGCGGGCCCATACCAACCAAACGGTTCTGGCAACCGTAGCCAGAGAAGACGGGGTGGTGGAAGTTCCCCTGGTGGTGAACAGTGAAGGCATGATTCAGGTTGCACTGGTGGCCGATCTTACCCAGTTCATAAACGTTACCCAAAAAACATATTCTTTTTTCGGTGCTTTTCCTGCGGGTATCCAAAAGGCCTACCTTACAGGAGCCAATTATGTCAAAGAACTGGGCCTGATTTTTTCTCCCAAAACAAAAGCATATAAATCTGTTGGCAGTTTTATTGCTATCGGGAATATTTTCCCGGGCACATGGAATTGGGAAATATTCTGGAATATCACTGCCTGGCTTTCAGTAATGCTTGCCATTTTGAACATTTTGCCCATCCCCGCATTGGATGGGGGACATATCGTTCTGGTAATATATGAGATGATTACCAGACGTAAACCTTCAGATAAATTTCTGGAGTATTCCCAGATGGCGGGCATGGTCCTGCTTTTGGGATTAATGTTCCTGGCTTTCGGGAATGATATAATCAGATTATTTTCTTAAAACTGAACTCCATGAATACACGTGTTTTTTTTCTTACCGCTTTGTCTGCCTTAACGCTTGCCGGCTGTGCAGACGGACCCCAACTGAAACCCAATGTTAGTGGAAAGGCAGGAGAAGTGATTGTGGTTATGGATAAAAGCAACTGGGAAGCAGCTCCCGGTCAGTCTTTGCGCTCGCTTTTGGCCATTGATTTTCCTTACCTTCCCCAGAGTGAACCCCTTTTCTCGTTATTCAACATTACCGAGAATGCTTTCTCGTCTATTTTTCAAAGCCACCGGAATATTATTTTATGCAACATGACTTCAGATCTGCCTGACGCCAAAATGGTCATTCAAAAAGATATCTGGGCAGCTCCCCAGATCGTGATCACAATATCGGGACCTACTCCCGAAACCATCAAGGATTGCATTGATAAAGAAGGCGATAAAATCCGCAACGCCCTGGAGCAGGCTGAACGAAACAGAGTGATTACGAACTCAAAAAAGTATGAAGAACAGGCTCTGCGCAACACGGTCACCAAATGGCTGGGAGGCTCTCCTTATTTTCCCAACGGTTACAGCATCAAGAAACAGACAGACAATTTCATCTGGATTGCCTATGAAACGACTTATACAAATCAGGGAATTTTTATTTACACGTATCCTTACCGTAGCGAAGAAGACCTTACACTGCCACGTATCATTGCCGAGCGGAACCTTGTTCTTGAAAGAGAAGTCCCCGGGCCCCTTGAAAATACATATATGACTACTAATTCCATGATAGAACCTTCTTTACGCTGGGTTACTTACAATAACCGACAGTTTGCGGAATTACGCGGTTTATGGGATGTAAAAAACGATTTTATGGGGGGGCCGTTCGTCAGCCACTGTTTTTACGATAAGGCCAATAACAGGGTAGTGGTCCTTGAAGCTTTTGTGTACGCACCCAAATATAAAAAACGCAATTACGTAAGGCAGGTGGAATCCATCCTCTACTCTTTTGAGTGGCAAAATGAGTAAAAAAAATTTGTTGTAAAGAAAATTCGTTTTACCTTTGCGCTCCCAAAATGGCCAGTTCGTCTAACGGTTAGGACTCAAGATTTTCATTCTTGCAATAGGGGTTCGATTCCCCTACTGGCTACAAAAAAATAAATAATAAATAAAATGGCTCATCACGCATCAGCAGAAAAACGCAATCGTCAAAACATCAAGAGACGTATTCACAACAGGTATTTTGCCAAAACTACCCGTAATGCTATAAAAGCGTTACGTAACACTACAGAAAAAACCGCTGCAGTAGCTATGTTGCCCAAGGTCTTTTCTATGATAGATAAATTGGCCAAGATCAATGTGATCCATGACAACAAGGCCGGCAACCTTAAGAGCGGTTTAACCGTATATGTGAATAAACTCGCCTGATTTTTACGATTTGTCCTGAATATTACAAAATGCTTCCCTACCTTGGGAAGCATTTTTGTTGTGTATGGACAGGAAGTTAATGATAAGGGATTGGGCTCCCGAGGACAGGCCCAGGGAAAAACTAATGCAGTTGGGGGCTGCCGCGCTGACGAATGTGGAATTGCTGGCTATTTTGCTTCGGACCGGCTGTGATGGTGCAACCGTAATGGATGTAGCCCGTTCACTACTGGCCGCCCAAGAGAATGATTTGTTGGTCCTCATGCGTTCTTCTCCCGAGAAGATGATGCATATCCGGGGCATGGGGAAAACCAAAGCGATAACGCTGAGCGCTGCCTTTGAGCTGGGACGGCGTTGTCAGTTCAGGCCTCCGAAAACGGGTCCGGTGACTTCGGCCCGGGATGTGGCGGAACTGATGATTCCTATATTAAAAGACCTTACCTACGAGACTTGCTGGGTATTGTTTTTCGACGGAGGAAGACACTATATTGGAAAGGAACAGATAAGCAGCGGGGGACTAAATGCCACAATTGTAGATGTAAGAATGGTGTTAAAAACGGCATTAGACAAGCTGGCGTGTGAAATGATTTTGGTACACAACCATCCGTCGGGCAATACCAATCCGGGACGACAGGATAAATTGCTTACGCAGTCGCTTAAAAATGCGGCCAAAATGGTGGATGTCGCTCTTATTGATCATGTTGTTATTGGTGGGGACGGTTATTTCAGTTTTGCCGAAGAGGGCATATTGTAAATCAGGGGGAGTTTTGTACCTTTGGCGAAAATTCCCGGAATATGCTTACACATATATTTGCTGAAAAGGATTCTCTTTTCAATGTTGTCCTTGCGGAGATGCGCGATATAGAAATTCAGAAAGATCCCATGCGGTTCAGATTCAATCTCAATCGGCTGGGGTTTATGTTCGCCTATGAAATAGGGAAGACTCTTTCTTACCGGGAAAAAGAAGTTCAGACGCCACTTGGGATTTCAAATTGCATGGTGCTGGAAGACGAAATAGTGCTGGCAACCGTCCTTCGTGCGGGGCTGCCTCTTCATGATGGAATGCTCCAGGTATTTGACCGGGCACAGAATGCTTTTATTGCCGCCTACCGCAAATACGGCCGGGACTATAAATTCACCATTCAACTGGAATACATGGCCAGCCCGTCCCTAGAGGGCAAAGTACTCATCCTTTCGGATCCCATGCTGGCTACCGGGTCAACCATTTTCCTTACTTACCAGGAAATGGTCCAAAAGAAAGGTGCCCCCAAACATTGCCATATTGTTTCCCCCATAGCTTCCAGGGAAGGCTATGAATACCTTTGCAGGAAGTTGCCCCAGAAAGGGATCACTCTGTGGTTCGGCGCTATTGATGAGGAATTGACCACTAAATCATATATTGTTCCCGGTCTGGGTGATGCCGGAGATCTGGCCTACGGAGAAAAGTAATTCTCCGTTGATATAAGTGACCATACAATGTGTGGAGAGTATCTCTGCTGCCGGTAAGGTCATAAGATCTCCGCTCCAGATAATAAAGTCGGCTGCCTTGTTCTTTTCTATGGAACCTTTTTTCGTTTCTTCAAAATTGCCTTTAGCAGCCCAGATGGTCATTCCACGTAATGTGTTTTCCCTCGAAACGGCATCTTCCGACTGCCAGCCGCCTTCCGGCTGCATGTCTGCGTTCATGCGGGTAACGGCAGAAAAGAAAGTGTAAAGCGGATTAATGCTTTCAACGGGAGCATCGGTCCCAAACGGTGCCCAGCCAATTGTTTCAATCAGTCTTTTACAGGCATATGCCCCCTTTACCCTTACGGGCCCCAGTCTTGTGGCGGCCCATCCCATATCTGACGTTGCATGGGTAGGCTGAATGGAAGGGACCACGTTAAGCTCAGAAAAACGCACAAAATCTCCCGGAACTACCACCTGTGAATGTTCTATTCTCCAGCGCAGATCATTGTCCGGGGCAAGGAAAGGGGTGTACAGATCCAGTACTTTACTCACTCCTTTATCGCCAATCGCGTGAGTGGCTACCTGGAAACCTGCATCTGAAGCTTTTTTGCAAATCGCGGAGAAAGTCCCGTCGGGAGTGACCTGGATCCCGGAACTGGACGGATTATCGGAATAAGGTTCAAACAACAATGCTCCGGCGGAGCCCAGGGCGCCGTCTATATATATTTTTACTGCCGAGACACTCAGCCTGTCGGAACGATATGGCCGGGGAAAGTGCGTGAAATTCTCCTCCGAAGGGTTCATCCAAATATCCAGGCGTAATTTCAATGTGCTGCTCTTTGCCAGAGAGTCGAACAACTCAATGGAACATAACGGGAGTCCCGCATCTGTTACCGATCCCAAGCCCCACGAAAAACAGAGTTCCTGGGCTTCTTTGATGCATTCAATCTGTGTCTCAAGGTCCATGGGAGGGATGTTTGCATTTATCCGCTCATAGGTGTTTTCCAGAAATACGCCGGTAAACTTACCGGATCCGGGTCGGTAAAGTGCCTCTCCCCGGGGAATGTCCGGATCGTTTTCGGTAAGCCCGGCAAGGCGGATGGCCCGGTCATTCACCCAGATCGCATGAAAATCCACCCTGCGCAGGTAGACCGGGATATCAGGGAAAGCCTCGTTCAGGGCATCGTTCAGCGGTAGTGACGGATCTTCCCAAAGAGTCTGATCCCAACCGTCTCCCACAATAAATGCCGGTTTGTATTTATTGTAATGGTCTTTCAGCCGGTCTGTGACTTCCTGAACCGAGGCTGCTCCGCGAAGGTCTACATAACGAAGGCCTTCGGCGACCTGTAAAAAATGACTGTGGGCATCGTTAAATGCCGGGTAAACCGGAAGGCCTTTGGCATCCACTTCCCTGCGGCCTTTATATTTTCCCAGAATATATTCCGCAGTTCCTGTCTCAATAAACCGGCCGTCCTGCACGGCAAAAGCTTCGCAAAGGCTAAAATCTGCATCGATGGTATAGACGATGGCATTATATAAGACAAGGTCCACCGTACGACGTGTACTGCAGGCCCCGGCTCCGGATAATATTCCCATAACCATAAGTAAAAACACTACGTTTTTCATGTCAGATCTGTTTGCGAAGGCGTGCAATGGGGATCCCAAGTTGTTCCCGGTACTTGGCAACGGTACGCCTGGCCACCTTATATCCCTTTTCCGTGAGACAAGTTACCAGTTCCTCGTCAGTAAGGGGTTTCTTTTTATCTTCGTTGTTTATACTCTCTGCCAAAATGTTCTTTATTTCCCTTGTGGACACTTCTTCCCCGTTCTCGGTCATCAGGCCTTCGGAAAAGAAATATTTAAGGGAAAAAATACCAAAATGAGTCTGGATGTACTTAGAATTGACTACACGCGAAATGGTCGAGATATCAAGTCCGGTTTTTTCAGCAATATTTTTGAGCACCATAGGTTTTAGCTTGGTCTCTTCACCTTCCAGAAAATATTCTTCCTGAAACTCCAGAATGGCCTTCATGGTGTTCCTGAGTGTGTTTTGCCGTTGTTTGAGTGCCTCTATAAACCATTTGGCCGAATCGAGCTTTTGTTTTACGAAAGTGGCCGCTTCTTTGCTTTCCCGGACGCTTTTATCGGCCGCTTTCAGCAACATATCGGCATAGCGCTTGTTTATACGCAGTTCGGGAATGGAAAACCGGGGCAACGAAAGCACCGCTTCACCGTCTTTCATTTCAAGAATAAAATCCGGAACTACCTGCTGGGCACGGTCGGTATAGGAATCATCCACATTTCCCCCGGGGCGGGGATTCAGGCGCAGGATCTCCTCTATGCCTTCCTTGAGTGTTTCCTGTGAAATGCCCATCCGGGCCATGATTTTATCGTAATGCTTTTTAGTGAATTCGTTAAAGTATTTATCCAGAATGGTAACGGCCGTCTCGACGGACGGTTTGGGATCTTTAGATCTGATCTGAATAAGCAGACACTCCCTCAGGTCTCTGGCACCCACTCCGGGCGGATCAAAATCCTGCACAACCTCCAGGGCTTCGTTTATTTCTTCAGGTGTAGCTTCAACTCCCAGCCTGAAAGCCAGGTCGTCCGAAAGCGTTTCTATATCGCGCCTGAGATAGCCGTCATCGTCCAGGCTGCCAATAATAAACAAGGCAATGGTGCGTTGTCTTTCGGAAAGTGACCGGAACCCCAGCTGGGATTCAAGGTGCTGGTGAAAGCTTTCTTTCACCGAAAAACCCGGGAATTCTTTCTTAATGTCTCTGGACTGATTGTTAACGTAGAGTTTATAAGAGGGGATGGAGTCGTCCTGACCGTAATAATCACTTAAAGAGAGTTCTTTTGAATTTTCCGGTTCTTCATCGGACTCGGTCGTTTCAAGGACCGGATTCTCTTCCAGTTCCTTTCTTACACGTTGATCGAGCTCCAATGCAGGCAACTCCAGAAGTTTTATAGTCTGGATCTGCAGGGGCGATAATTTCTGCTTAAGCTGCAGTTTCTGTTGAAGTGACTGAGATAACATATTGTTCTGTTCCGGAGACAAAGATACACAATTGCATTCTTTTCCATAACTTAGCAGCCAATAAACTCTGAAAAAACGTATGGAACCAATTATTCCCCCAGTCTCCAGATCATTACTGGAAGAGGAACTGACCAAAGAACGGTTTGTCAGGTATTCTTCCAGAGGAGAAAATAAATTGTATGATTTCAATGCGCATGAGGCCCCAAATGCCATGCGTGAAGTGGGACGTCTAAGAGAGATCGCATTTCGTGCAGCAGGAGGAGGGACCGGGCGTTCAACAGATATAGACGAATACGATACGAGTATGGAAGCCCCCTACAGGCAATTGGTTGTCTGGAATCCCAAGACCAGGGAAATCCTGGGTGGCTACCGTTATATTTTAGGAGCCGGGCTCGATCCCAAACACTTGGCCACTTTCCCCATTTTCGATTTTTCAGAGCGTTTTGTTAATGACTACCTTCCTTTCACGGTCGAGTTGGGTCGTTCGTTCGTTCAGCCCAATTATCAGACATCCAATGACAACCGGTCCGGATTGTATGCTTTGGACAATCTTTGGGACGGACTTGGGGCGTTAATAGTCAGATACCCTGCCATGAAATATTTTTTTGGAAAAGTTACCATGTACCTTTCCTATAACCAGCAGGCCCGTAACTGCCTGCTTTATTTCATGAATAAGTATTTTCCGGACCAGGACCAGCTCGTCCTGCCCAGGCTTCCCCTCGATTTTAACGCCGAAAACCCCTATTATAAAAATCTCTTCGGCGCTAATGAATACGAAAAGGATTACAGAACACTCGGGCAGGAAATAAGGTCCTATGGAGAAAGAATTCCGCCGCTTATCAATTCATATATGCGGATTTCTCCCAATATGCGGGTTTTTGGCACCACCCTCAACCCTCATTTCGGAGATGTAGAGGAAACAGGGATCCTGATTACCATTAAAGATATGTATCCCGAGGTGGTGGGCCGTCATATGACCTCCCTGAAGAATTTTGCCGAAAGGGTGCGTTTGCGTTGGTGGCGCAAACCTATTGAAGCGGATAATTGATTTGGTCCTTGGTGATAAACGCCTGGGGATAAATTCCTTTTATAGAGTTCATAAAACGTGTCGCTTCGCTTTTTGTCCTGAAATCGCCTACAGTCACTTTAAAATAAGGATTCTCATAAATACGGTATACAGCAATCCCCGGAGATACCGACGAAAATTCGCTTGCAATTCTTTCTGACTCTGCTCGGGCCGATTGCTTGTTATCGAAAAAAATACGTACGCGGAATCCGTTAAATTTAGACCCCTGGGTCATGTCCGACAGGAGCTTTGACTGCATGGCATGGCCAATAGAGTCCGATTGGTAAATACGCATAAGGTTTCCGGCCGGGCCCGGTTCGGCCAGCCAGTTATATACATCGCGTCCAAGAAGGATAGAATCCACCTGCTGGGCAGACAGTGCCAGGGGGGAAATCAGCAGAACGATTCCTGCCAGAAAGAGATATATAAGGTTCTTTGTCATAGCTCAAAGATGTTTTTTGCCGGGATATCCATAAATTTCATATGATGTTTTATGCATCCGCTCCTGACCGTGGCGTTAAAATCCAGCTTCAGGCGCTCCAGAACCGACTCGTCCAGGTCGAAAGAACCGGAAAACAAACTCATCAGATTTGTGATCTTCAGGTGCAGGTTTCCCTCATTGGTGGATATTCCCCTTGGAGTGAACAATAGCGTGGTATCCATGGTAAATGAGGCCACCGATTTATTATCGAGTCTGATCACTCCAGTCACTGCCTTCAGGTACAGACGACTCCCGGTAGGGTTATTGATTGTGGCTTCAATTTTGACCTTTGCCGTGGACAGGCTGGTCATATTGAACTGTTTTACGGCAACATTTTCAATAGAAATGTCTTTATACCGGGAACAACCTGCAGCCATCAAAACGGCCATCAGACATACGGTTACGGTTTTTAACTTCATAATACAAAGGTATACATTTGGGGTGAATATGCTATATTTGTGCCATGATTCCATTTTATATTGAGACGTATGGCTGCCAGATGAACGTTAGCGATTCGCAGGTGGTGGCCGCTTTGTTGGCCGATACCGGATACGAGCCTTGCCAGTCTTTGGAAGAGGCCCGTGTTGTTTTAATCAATACTTGTTCCATTAGAGAAAATGCCGAGCAGAGAGTGTGGGGCAGGCTGGATGTGTTCCGCCAGCTAAAACGACGTAACCCCGAACTAAGGGTAGGAGTACTCGGCTGTATGGCCACCCGGCTGAAAGACGAGTTGTTGAAACACCCGGCGGTCGATTGGGTAGTCGGTCCGGACAGCTACCGGATGTTGCCCCGGTTGATGAATCCTTCTGCACTCATCGGTAATGAGCTGAGCCCTGTTCAGACAAAGCTTTCCATGAAGGAAACCTATGCCGATGTCATGCCGGTTCATAATTTGTCGGGCGGTGTTTCTGCTTTCGTGACCATTATGCGCGGGTGTAATAATATGTGCGCCTATTGTGTGGTGCCTTATGTACGTGGAGGAGAGCGAAGCCGGGACCCTTTTTCCATAGAACGGGAAGTTCGTAATCTGGTGGAAGACGGATTCGGCGAAGTGACTCTTTTGGGACAAAATGTAGATTCTTATTGCTGGCAGAATCCCGAGACTGGAGAAACCACAGATTTTGCCCGACTGCTGGAACGCGTGGCCGGCATCTCGCCCGGTCTGCGCGTAAGATTTACGACCTCTCATCCTAAAGACATGAATGACAATGTTCTGTATGCGATGGCACGTTGGTCCAATATCTGCCGTCATATTCATTTGCCCGTACAGAGCGGAAGCGACGCTATGTTACAGAAAATGAACCGTAAATACACACGGGCCTCTTATTTGCAACGGATTGCCAGGATCCGTGAGATCCTGCCCGACTGTGCCATTACTTCAGATATGATAGCCGGATTCTGCTCTGAAACCGAGGAAGATCATCTGCTGACGCTGAGTCTTATGCGTGAAGTCCGTTACGATCAGGCATTTATGTTCCAGTACTCAGAACGTCCCAATACCTATGCCGCCCGTCATTACAGCGACGATGTGCCGGCAGACGTGAAGACCAGGCGGTTGAACGAGATCATTGCCTTGCAGAATGAGTTATCTATGGAAAGTAATAAAGCCGATATAGGCAGGGTTTTTGAAGTGCTTGTGGAAGGTGAATCCAGGCGTTCGGCCGATGAATATTTCGGGCGAACCGGGACTGCCAAAGTTTGTGTTTTTCCCAGGGAGAACTGCAAGACGGGAGATTATGTGCAGGTACAGGTTACCTCTTGTACTCCCGCCACGTTGCTGGGAAAAATTGTATAGATTATTATGTAAAAAACGAATATATGACCACCGTAAAATCCACTTATGCGGGTTCGTTGCACGTGCAATCAACCCATGTGGCGTCGGGTGTTTCGCTGGAAACCGATGCCCCCATTGATAACCATGGAAAAGGAGAATCTTTTTCTCCTACCGATCTTTTTGTTACTTCTTTAGCTTCCTGTATGATGACCATCATGGGTATTTCGGCTGAAAGTTATGGATTCAGGCTGGAAGGGGCCTATGCGGAAGTTCAAAAAGTGATGGCCGCAAGTCCCAGACGGGTGGCCGAGATCATAATAGATCTTCATTTTCCGGATGGGCACACTTATGGCGATCGCGAAAAAAGGGTTATTGAATCTGCCGCTCATACCTGTCCTGTTGCCAATTCCATCCATCCCGATGTGAAAAAGACTATCAGGTTTCATTACTAGAAAAAAATTACTACATTTGCACCCCTTGGCGTTTACCAGGAAATAAGCCCGGATGGCGGAATCGGTAGACGCGCTGGTCTCAAACACCAGTGACCGCAAGGTTGTGCCGGTTCGACCCCGGCTCCGGGTACAAAAAAAGCAGGTTTAGACGCCTGCTTTTTTTGTACCGTCGTTTACCGCGAAAGGCGGCAAACTCTCTTAGTTTATTCCACCCCCTTCGCCCCCTCCAAGGAGGGGGTTGTCGCTTCGCTCCTTAATTATTTAACTATCTTGATAATTCTGCCTGATACTTTATTGTCATTCATAAACCAATCTTCACTAATTTCCGGATCTCCGTTAAGTTTCCATCGAAACTTTCTGTTGAATTTTATTTTATCTGAAGATCCATTTCCCCACAATATGGTTAACTCTTCATTAAAGTAACTTCTTGCCCCGTCCAGTTCTCCAAAGTTGAGTATATAAGCACCGTTATTGAAATCTTTACTTATTTGCAGCCCATAAAAATATGGCATATAAGCTTTGGTTTTTACCTCTGAGACATCTTTATTACACTCGTACTCCTTCCCTTTATAAATAGCTTTTATTCCACTTGCCTCAAATGAGTTTTGATTGTCCGGATTGAGCAGATCAACTCCATTGGCATCTGTAACCTGAACTCTAACCACAACGGGGCTTATGTCCCAAATCTTATGATTGTTGATGATTTTATCACACGATAACAATCCTAATGCCATTATTCCTAAAAGTAAATACTTTGTTCTCATATGATTTGTGAAGTATAATAAGTATAATCAGACAAATGTAGTCAATCTACGAAAGCATCGTATTCGACTTGTCCCATAACGCTATTGGCACTTCATAACGTCCTCGGGCAACAATACATTGTCCATTGTTCCCGTAGGTCTGTTCTTTAGAAAGAGTTTAGGAATAATGGTGTGGTTCTGGGCAAATGGCAATTTTTCTGCGTTCCCGATTAATTCAGCCAATAAGCGGTCGCTATTCTCTTTGGTAGTCCATTTGCATTCACCAACTAGTAGATATTTTTTATCCAACGACTCGGCAACTACATCTATTTCAATTCGTTCATTTCTTGAGACATTGCCCCACCAACGGCGTGCAATGCCGAATGTGATGCCGTCAATCTCATTCTCCGAGACGGTCTCACGGCAAAGCTTTTCCCAATAATCTGCAACATAGTCTGAAAAATGGTTGTCCAGATTTGACAATATAGGGGCAATACGTCCTATTTCGATAAATGAACGATTAGGGATAATGAACTGAAAATAAAAGTTCATAAATGGGTCGCTTATCTTGTATAGGCTTTTTTTGGAGTTCTTCTCGTTTTCGCCAAACGGAATCTCTTTGGTTAAATATCCCAATGATATTAACTTGGCAAGGGGTCTCGAAAGGTTTGTCGCAATCTCACCGCTCCGACCTGCTATCTCAGACATACGGTGTGCACCACCACCCACATACGACATAATAGTTGCAGTCTTCACAATATCCTTAATATCATCTTTGAAGAGTTTTATCGACTCCTCATATAGAGTTCCATTGACAGATAACATATTGCTCTGGATTGCCTCACGCAAATTGGCATACCCCTCTCGTAGCTCCCAATAACGTGGTACTCCTCCCCAAACAGCATACTCCTCGACTGCATCAAGCGAAGATACACCGAGAGCTTCTTTAATATAAGGAACTTTTATCGGAGCAATTTTCAATATGGCATCAGCACGACCATAGAGTGGTGATGAAGCATCTAAAACCAATCCATACATCAACTGCTGAGATGAGCCGCAAATTATCAAGTTAAACTTCAACTGCTTAGAATCTATTTTATTCTGAAGTATGGAGGGTAAATCGGGACTGCTTCCAATAAGATAGGGGAACTCGTCAATGCACAGCGTGAACTTTTGTGTGGTGCGGTCATTGAGTGTGTCAAAAAAGACATTCCAATTGGGATATATCACCTTATCAAATCCCGGAATGATACCTGATATCATCTTTGCTAATGCCTCTCGCTGTAAAGTAGCATCTGTCTGGTCTGCTAAATAGTAGACATCATTTTGGTTCAATACTCTGGTAATAAGCGTAGATTTTCCCAAACGCCTACGACCATAGAGTACCGTAAATGTGGATTTTTCCGCATTTAGTACCTGTTTAAGCCTTTTAGCCTCTTCTATTCTATTAACAAATTTCATATCTATACAATCATTATGCATCACAAACATAATGTTTGTTTTGCATAATCGCAAATTTTTCTTTCTAAAATATTTGTTTGGAGTGTGTTCGCAGTGCGTTCGCAATCTTTCGGTATCGGGCGAATGCCTTGCTGCCTTTCTTGTGTCTGCTGAGTGAGCCGACAAGGTTGGTTTCTTTGACCTGCTTGTAAAGATTACCGACAAAGGTACGGCGAGCTAAGTGTGAAGAGGCTATTTCGTATAGTACTCGTTTTTCCTCCTTTCTCTATTCCTCCCCCTTCGCCCCCTCTAAAAAGGGGGTTGTCGCTTCGCTCCGTTAAACTGTTCTGAAAATTTTTACAATATTATTTTTGCTACAGAAATAAACCGGGTGAAATCATTTTCATTATTAGTCAGAGCTAGTTGTTTTTTTATTTCATCACTAAAATTAGGGACAAAAAGTTCCTGCTCTACCGGCCATTCTATACCATCAATTGATATACGATAACATTCCGTTCGTGTATAATCGCCGGAAAGACTAAACAAACCACCTTCTCTCCAATAAGATACAATAATATGTTCCTCACTATCGTCAAAAACGTGGGAACAAGTTAGTTTAAATGTAAGTTCATCATCTGGCAATTTATTTATATGATTGACTTTTAATACTAAATAATATTTGTTGTTGATTCTGGTTACAGATAATGGTATTTCTGGGTTAGGTACTCCCAGTCCATAATATGGACTGGGTAAAGTAATATTTAATTTATACACCTCTGGGTTTACTTCACCAATCCAGCCATCTTTATCTTCAACTACTAAAAAGCCTTCGCTTTTAGTATTTGGAATATCTTCTATAACATCAACACCGTAAGAGTCGTGTATGTTTAGTAATAGTAAATAATCATAAGCCTTAGGATTTATTTTGGCACAACCATTAAATAATACAAACCCAAACGATAGAACCATTATTGGAATAATTACAGACCTAAACGAATTTCTCATGATACAGTATTTATTTTGATACATATATATTTTTCCTTACATGCTGATAATTACCCATATGCGTATTAACATTGTTTGAAACAAACCATCCGTCTGGAGTAGATAAAGAATTCCATCCCCAATTCATATGAAAATATGTGATACTACCACCGCCATAAGAAAACGGATTTTGAGGAGTACATATATTTTTATCATATTCGTAACTATAATTTCCCGGACTACCCATTAGAAATTCTACATAATAGAAATCAGAGTATGATTCTGTCCTTGCTCCGTCGCAAACCCAACTATGCCCTGACCCAAGTGGAATTCCTAAGAAACTATTAGTATATCCTCCCATAAGTAGAGGTCTATGATAATTAAAAATCTCGAGAGTTACCGATTGTGTATTATGATCATATACTGTCGCATCGTAGCCAAAATATTGGAATGCCGATCTTTCTTCAGTGACTGTTGAGCCTGAGCCTATTCTGTTATTGATATCCCTAATCAATATTTGTGTGGCATTCGTTGCATAAGTATTAGCCATACCAGCCCAATTGTAAGTTGAGGGAAACTGATGGGCTTTCATGATTTGCGCTATAGCTATGGTTCCGCAACCTGCAGGATCCGGGTAGTTACTGCATAGTGCGTTATAAGAATTCTGTTGCTCCCATTGTGTAAAAACCAAAGGTCCAACCTGTGAAAAACTAAAATCAGTTCCTAATACAACAAGAGTATATTCCTCCGTATCCCACTCATAACCAATAAGTAAACATTCCTGATATAAATTGTTTGAAATCAAACCATCGGCATATGCGCTCGCTAAACTATAACATGTATAGCCTATACTGTTTAACTCAGCTATTCGATTTTCCCGTACAAGATCTTTTTCCGGCGTAGAACTTTTAGTGTTTAAATTGGAAGAAGCCATGTTGTTTGCTCGTTCATACTGTTGCCATAAACCATGTATCTCCGCCTTGATTTTTTCATCCATAGTTTCGCTTTGTCGAATGGCTTCTTTGGTTTCTTCCAACCAAACTGCCACACCGCCCATATTGTCGCTTAGAACAAAATTGCTTTCATTGGAATACGCTAAAATAGGATAGTAATCCTTTGTAGCACTAACAATAACAAATCCTTCATCAGCATAATTAATTACATACATGCAGGGTTTGTTTTCATTCCTGCTATCCCAAATAATCTCGGTTGAGGCAACGCGGAAATTACTTTTTGTAGCAGAGTCATTCGAGAGTGTGTCAAAGAATGTTTCCGCGATTCCAGTAGCTTGTGATACTGGGACAAATGTCGTATCATCGGACTCTATTAACGCTTCTTCTTGCATTCCCGGGCTAGTAATTACTTCTTTGTTACAAGCAAAAAGTAACAAGATTAAACTTAATAAAGCTATATTTTTAAAAAATTGTATTCCTTTCATCATATATGTTTTTTGTAAATAATATTCATTCCCTCAACATATTATGTTGACGTAATGTTTTATTAAAATGCTGCATCGCTCAAAAATTCTTTCCAGTTTAAAAGCCTTTTTATTCCTTTTATGCTATGGTAGACGATTAATAAGAATATTGAAATCGTGAAAGAGAACAAAACGCCTGCTTCGCACTCTTTTTTGGTGATTATTGGACTTCATTATAAAATAGATACTGGAGCCGCTTATCAACTTCGGATAAACTTCGGCAACTTTGGACGGAGAGCGGACAATCTTCGGACATTATTAGTCACGTCTTGCAGTTCTATTGTGGTAAACATCGGAACTGGTCGTGTTTTGTGCTTTATTGAGTGAGATAAACCATCCTGATATTGATCTTTTGCAGGGTGCCATCTATGATAACCGAAGGTTCCCAGGAGTTGTTCTCAGACCTTCCTACTCCTTCAAGAGGTTTTCCATCAGAAGAAAAATCAAGTTGATAGTTCCCGTTCTGATCTTGAAACACGTAAACTTTTTGTTCTCCGGCAGTAAGATTTTTTAGGTGACAGACAACCGTGCTACTGTCCGCCAACACCTGGCTGCCTTGCATCGATTCCGGAGCCTTCATGTAATCTCCCACTCCAATCAACAGAAATGTCCCGTCTGGTTTAACGTCTGTGATAGTTACCAATAATTCTCCTGTTTGTGCTTTTGCACCTATTATTGCCAACGCAATAAAAATAAGGGTAGTCATTAATTTTTTCATAGCTGTAAATTTTGCGTTATAAAGTAAGTGCAAATATAAATAACTTTACAAAATAAACAATATATACAAAAAAATTGTAGGCTTGATCAAGGTTCAAACCCACACTTTGTGCATAATACACATATTCAAGGCATTAACATCTGACTGAACATCTGACTGGATTTGACCCTTGACTACTTGCGCCCGCGCAAGGTATGCAGATGGGATTCATGTGCGCCATTTTTGCACAAAAAATTGCAAATGCCATATTAATAGCGCATTATAAATTACTACTAAAATTTGGCGCACACAGATCCCATCTATCTGCGTCACTATGCCACAAAATACGCTACAACCAGCATAGAACGTCATAAGCTATTCAGAAAAGGGAAACCTCGCGCCCGCGGATGGAAGGACCTTGTTGCGTCAGCAACAGGGAGGTGTTTCACGTTCTGAATAGCTTGTAGGAAGTTCTCAACAGAAAGGCGTGAGAACCGCTGGCGGGTAGGCGCAACACCTCGTTTACGTAGCAAACTGGAGCGTTCCCTGTTCAAAATGAGGCCATCGCGAACACTTGTGCAGCTCGTTCAAGCAATGGTTCCCGCAAAAGCACAAAGGCTAGATAACCTCGGAATACAAAATGCAAAACTCAAGCTTGCTGCAAATTGTCGAAAATAGCCGTATTTGATCACGGCCGGAAGAGGCCAACAGAAATCAATTGAGCGGATGAGCCTAATCATTCGGCCCGGAGGAACCCAAGCCATTGAACAGAAGGTGTCCAATCAATTGAACAAGAGGTATGCAGGCATAAAAAAGAAGATTTGCAGATTGATTAATTACTTGCGATATCTAAATGGAAATATTGATTACCTTTGCCGAATAAACAACGCAAGTTCATTCTGATCGTTTCTTTCTTAATATTTTGCCAGACAGGTTCAGTCCGGTTTTTGTGAAATCGACCTGCATAAGCTTCCTTTGTTTCGGTAAATATTTTCCTGCCAATGTCTGGAAACAGACGGCGCAGACGTAGACGCGGTAAAAAGGCAGATGCAGACGAGGTAAACATGGCGGACGGTAGATACTAAGAATGGCTTAATTAATTATTTATAAACAGAGAATGGCGAAATCACAATCATTTGGAAAAAAAGAAAACGAAAAGAAAAAACAGGCAAAGCGCCTTGAAAAACAAAAACGTAAAGAGGCTCGCCAAGCCGGCGGTACCTCTTCATTCGACGATATGATCGCTTATGTTGACGAAAACGGTAACATAACCGATACTCCTCCCGAAGTCCAACAAAAAAAGGAAATCAATCCCGACAATGTAGTTATCGCTACTCCTAAAAAGGTAGAAACCGGACCGGTAATCTTTAAAGGTCGGGTAGAGCATTTTAATGAGGCAAAAGGATACGGCTTTATTAAAGATCTCGCCTCAATAGAAAAGTACTTCTTTCACATTTCCGAGGCTCCCGCAGGAATAGCTGAAGGAAATCTCGTTACTTTTGAAGCAGAACGCGGAACCCGCGGAATGAACGCAGTGCGGATTGCACAATCAAAATAATAATTTACATAAAAAAAGAAAATGAATATTTACGTTTCGAACCTGAACTTTGCCACCAAGAACGACAGTTTACAGGATTTATTTGCACAGTACGGAGAAGTTTCTTCGGCTAACATTATTACTGACCGTGAAACCGGTCGTTCACGCGGATTCGGTTTTGTTGAAATGCCCGATAACGGCGAGGCTCAGAAGGCTATTGATTCACTTAATAACTCGGAATTCGAAGGCAAGGTGATTGTCGTCAATGAGGCCCGTCCGAAAACGGAACGGAGCAATGACGGTGGCTATCATCGGGGTGGTGGCTATAACCGTGGCGGTGGCGACGGCTACAACCGCGGTGGCAACAACCGTGGCGGTGGCGGTTACAACAGGAACCGGTACTAGTCCGTTCCGGCGGTAAGGAACACTAGAACTTTTGTGTTCGGTCGGAATTGCTTATGGTTCTTCCGGCGTTTTTGATACGGTCCCTGAACCTCCCAAAGGTATAGGTTATGGAGAAAGAGAACGTTCTGCCAATTATCTGCTTGTTTTCCGAGCGATAGAAGGTGGTGGAACGGTCTTCTGTATAATCTTGTATATAACGGCACCAGAAATTATGGGCACTAATAGAAAGTCTTAGATTTTGTCCAAGTTCCTGGGTCAGAGTAATCCAAACATCGGGCCTTAACGTTTGTTTCCGCGCCTGAATGTTTCTTGCCATACCAAAATTTGGGGCCGTGTACAGGATTTGTGTACTAAGGAATCCTCCTTTCCAGATCTTTCCATCGGCTGAGAGCTTAATATGTGGTTCCCAGTAAGCGTTTGAATTACCTGGGTATTCATAAATATATCTTGCCATACGGCCGCTAAGATCCATTTGAAAAGAAGCCGAGGGAGTATAAGAAAGACTGCCGCTAAAATAAACGGTTCTGTCTTTACCAATGTTACCGTAAGTCGTTACAAGAATACCGTCCGGATTGGTGTAACTGTATTGTTGTACAGAATTGTCAGAAAGAATTCCTGAGATAAGCGCCTGAAAATTGAACTTTGAGGTGAGGGCATAACGATACAATAACATGACATTATAGCGGGTCTGGTTTTTTAGA
>Ga0265294_10000557_pt1 | contig 49778 bp, 48 predicted proteins | sample MunlanPumphouse3_FD_192504 | JGI IMG/M metagenome (GOLD analysis project Ga0265294, IMG submission 192504) | Groundwater microbial communities from a municipal landfill in Southern Ontario, Canada - Pumphouse #3 | ecosystem: Environmental > Aquatic > Deep subsurface > Groundwater | place...
GTGGAGCTTAGCTTCTCTTAATTCGGTTGCAAAAATACCATATAAAGATGCTTGTCTTGATGGCATATCTAATACATTCTCAATTGTTCCAGAAGCTTTAGGAAAATCAATTGATGAAAGAAAGGTTAATCTAGCAACTATTCTTGATGGATATTTTAAACAAGGGGCTCATCATTTAAATGTTAATGTTTTAAATAAAGAAACATTAATTGACGCTATGAATCATCCGGAAAAATATCCAACTCTAACTATTAGAGTATCTGGTTATGCGGTTCATTTCAATCGTTTAACAAAAAAACAACAAGAAGAAGTTATAGCTAGAACATTTCATGAATCATTATGATAACAGGTAAAATAAAACAAATTGAAACAATGGGATTAGTTGATGGACCAGGTATTAGGGTTGTTATATTCATGCAAGGATGTCCTTTAAGATGTATATTTTGTCACAATCCTGAAATGCAGGAATATGACGGAGGAACCAAATATGCTCCACAAGATATACTTAGAATTGTTTTAAGATATAAGAATTATTTTGGTAACCAAGGAGGTGTTACTTTTTCAGGAGGTGAACCCCTTGCTCAACCTGAATTTTTACTTGAATGTTTGAGACTTTGTAAAGAAGAAGGCATCAATACATGTTTAGATACATCAGGAGTAGGTAATGATAAATTCAATGAGAAAATATTATCATACGTTGATCTTGTTATATTAGATATAAAAGCATTAACTAATGATAAATATAAAGAGATGACAAATTTATCGATTGATAAAAATCTAGAATTTTTAGATTTGTGTCAAAAACTTAATAAAAAGTTATGGCTAAGGAACGTTATAGTTCCTGGTATAAATGATACTGAAAATTATATAAATCTTTAGCGACATTTATAAAACCACTCTCAAATGTAGAGAAAGTTGAATTGTTGCCTTATCATACGATGGGTAAAATAAAATATGAGAAGTTAAATAGAGAATATAAGTTAATTGATACATTACCAATGGATCCTAATATATGTAAAGATTTAGAAAATAAATTAAGAGAATTAATAAAAATTAGCGATTAAAGTCGTTAATTTTTCTTTTATATTAATTATATATATGTTCAAAAAATAATGAATATATGATAAAATATTGTTATGGTATTTGATATGCAAGAGTGGCGGAATGGTATACGCGCACGTTTAAGGGGCGTGTGGAGTAATCCTTGAGGGTTCAAGTCCCTTTTCTTGCACCAGATATGAGTCGGTTGCTCCCCCTTATAATTGTAATGATTATAAGGGAGTGACATTCAAAACATAGAAAACAGTTAGAAACGGATTGTTACCTATAGAAAGGAGCAATCTATTTTTATTTTGGAATTTAAAAACTGATAAGAAGTTTCTAAACTTTATAGGTGAAAAACCGCCCACTATCAAAATAACTGATGGTGCAATATTAGAAATAAAGAAAACTAATATTAAAACGATCAAGCCAATCATTTGTTAAATACCAGAAATCAATTTAATAATCTATCCTTATGCTTGTGGTAGCTTAAATAACAAGAAACACTACATACTAAGTCATAAAAAGCTTATAATAAATAGACAAATAAGGAAAGTATGTTCTTTGAAAAGGCAAAGTAGTATGTATAAAGAATGTATGGACCTGTCTTTGCCTTTTTCTTTTTAAAAATATGAAAGAGAATGAGAGATGATTGAATTAATTTAAAAGAATGAATATATGTTAGGGTAAGTACCGAAGAACAACGAGATTATGGCTATTCTATTGATGGTCAATTAAGAGAATTAAAAGATTATTGTAAAAGACAAAATTATGTAATTGTAGATATTTATATGATGCGGGGCATAGTGCCAAAGATTTAAAAAGAACAAATGTAGAACGAATGTTAGAAGACATCAAAAAAGCAAGATAATTGGACTTTGGATGAAAATGTTTTTAAACATTTTCATCAATGCTTTATAAATTTTTGGATTATTGCTTATAGCAATAAGGCAATACGTAATAAAAGGAAATGGATTCTAAGGCGTTAAACCTTAGCCGCCCGTATTTTGACAAAGCAAAATCGCCTATCAAAGAAAGAGGGAATAAAATATGAATATTGTTTGTAATTATATTGATACAACAAGTTTTTTTGCAGGACATAATTGGATTGGTTTGAATAATTAATTATAGCGTCAATGATGTGTTAAATTTTACTTTTTAACTGAGCAACAGGGATTTTTATATTTTTATAATTAACAAAGTGTGATATACTTATGTTGATTTAACGATAAGTTAAATCAAGAGTATTTAGGGGTCTATATTTAAGTGAGGATGATTCAAATTATCAAACGAAACTTTAAGGTAGTAACTTCTATTTTTATTTTTACATTTTTGATAGGTGGATTTGTCAATGCAAACGCTTATGTTAAATCCGAAAAATTAGTTGACTATAAAGCTGATTATTTAGCACCATATCATGAAACAAGAAAATTAACAAAGGGCACACTCTCTGAACAATTTGTTAATATATCCAATACCACTGGAGATAGATCGGCCATGATTGCTTTATATGTTCGCAATCTAGATACTGGTGTCGATGCTACAGTAGATCAACATTGGCATAATGTTATGATTGGAACACATGTTGAATTCTATGGGACAGCAGATACAGCAATGACAGAATCTAATGAGAGATACTTGCTAAAATCAAAATTAGCCTTGCCGTGGTTTCAAGTAGCTATGAACGGCGAATGGGTAATTGATCAGTAGTATTTAAAATAAGGTCCTTAAATGCACAAAAAGAGGTGAGTTAGAGTTGAAGGATATTTTAAACAAGAAACTGAACGTGATGTTGTTTTTGCTTTTTTTTATATTTTTTGTACTTTCTTTATTTGGTTTCTTTGACGCTGTTAATCCAAATAACTGGATTGAATCAGCAAGATATATCTTAGATGATGTTAGTAAATATTCATTTTGGACATATATAAACTCTTTTAGTATATATGCTTATGTTATTTATCTCGCACCATTTGTTATAGCGTTTGTTGGAGTTAATGCATTTCACAAGATGCTTCACTCAGGATTCTTATTCAATTTGTTACAAAGGACATATTATAAGACTGTTTTTATTAGGGAAATAGCAAAATGTTGGCTTACAGCACTCATATTACCAATCATGTCGGTTATTATATTTATATTTGGAGCAATTCTATATAAAAACTCGGCCATCATACCTTTAGATTCAAATAATGGGACATTAATATTGACAGTCAAAGAATATATGACTATTATAAATCCGGATTTATTCATTTTTTTACATTTCATTTTATTAGTATTATTTGGCATAATAGTAATTAATATTGCGATAATATTTACACGATACATTAAAAATATTTATTTAGTGTCATTAATATCGTTTCTTTTTCTAATCTTTTATGAAGTTGTCAGTAATACACTGATTGGTCCATTTCTTGCAAATCTTGTTGGCATTAAGAGACTTGCCAATGGTCTTTCTATTTATAACTTGTTTTGGTTAGATGCAATTCCCAGCATGCTTTGGGAATTCATTTTTGCAATAATAATGATACTAATAACACTATTTATAATATATATCATCTATTTGAGAGGCAAGAGAGATGCTACATATGAACGCTTATATTAAAGTTAAATTCATGCATTATGTGACTAGCAACATATTTAGACTACTTATAATCATACTATTCGTTGGATGCATTACTCTCTTAAGTACTACTACAAACTTATCATATTTCAATTTTATATATTATGCGCTTCTTCATCCGTACTTACTACTATTCTTTTTTCTACCTATAATTTTTTATTCATGTGTTAGATTAACAGAAGATATTGTACAGAATGAAAGCCTTATGTTATATGTAAAATCAAAAAAAGAACTATTTAATGTATGCGCTGGTACAATTTTTCGTGTAGTGAATCATGTATTTATATATTTCATTATTGCTATATTGCTATGTGCAAATTTGTTTGCGAACAGATTTGATTTATTTGGGAGAGATCCTAATTATAATGAAATTTTAAATGTAGTAGGATTACTGTTCAATTTCATAAAGTTATATATTTTCACTATCGCATTATCGACTATCATAACCAGTATTGTTATTTCTAAAACAAGAGCTAAAATATTGTATTTAATTATAATATATTTATCTCTAATGTCGATGCTTAATTATATTGAGTTTAATAACATATTTGCTATCCTTTTACCTTATAGATATATTGGGGTTGCTTATATTTTCGATGGTTTTAACCAAAATTTAATTTTTTCAACTATATATATTGTATTTTTGCTGCTTATTTCTATATTAATGCTAAAAAAGATGGTATCCCTAAAGGAGCGTAGTTTATGGTCTGTTTTATTCGGAATGATTTTTCCAAGCTTTTATCAAAACATAAAAAAATTGTAATTATGTATTTCGTAGTCATTATTTTATTTCCATTTTTTTGTAAGATAGTTGCCGATTTTGACTTTTCTAGTGATATAGTTAATAATTTATATTATAGCAATATTGGTCAAAATTATAACGTCAATACTTTCCTAGAATATTCAATGTTATTGTTTTACTTAACATCTTACTTATACATATGTCTGGATTTGTTAATTAGTGATTTTAATTATGGTAAAGAATATATATTTCTTAGAATCAAGCGGACTAAGTGGATCATATGGAAATTAATAAGTGTAATTGCAATTACTTGTACGATGACCATTTTTTTTAATGTCGCACTACTTATTACATATAGCATCCTAGGATTAAAAGAAGAAACAATTTTAACAATTTTTTCCCTTTTGCCACACATAGTTTTATCAACAACAATTTTGACTACACTTGGTATTTTTGCAATCATTAACTTTGGACAATACTCTGTATTTGTGATTGAATTATTATATAGTTTGCCTTATTTTCTAAAAAAGATATTTGGTGATGATATCTTGTCTAATTTGTTTACAAATCTATTTGCAAGTAACTCAAGTATTAAGATATCAATAGTAATTTTTGCAATATTATTTGCGTTAATCATTATAAAGGGTCAGAAAATAACAAGAATTTTTGAAAGGAGTTTTTAACTATGATAAGTATTAATAACATCGAAAAAAGGTATGATAACCATCAAATCCTTAGTGATATATCACTCAAATTTGAAGATGGTCACATATATGGCTTTGTAGGTCGAAATGGTAGTGGCAAAACTGTGTTGTTGAATGTAATTTGTGGATTTGCTCAACCTAATAATGGAGTAGTTATTTATGATGATGTAGATATTTATAAAAGTAAAATTTTCTTGCCAAATACGAGAGCATTGATTGAAAAGCCAAAGTTTATCGACGATATTTCTGGCTATAAAAATCTCGAATTGTTAGCGAAGATAAACGGAGTTATTGGTAAAGATGAAATAGATAATGCTTTAAAAATGGTCAACTTATTTGAAGACAAGGACAAGATATATAAAAAGTATTCTTTAGGCATGAAACAAAAATTAGGAATTGCTCAAGTTATAATGGAAAAGCCAAAAGTTATGATTTTTGATGAACCATTTAATGGTTTGGATAATGAAACAGTATCTAAAATTAGAATGCAATTATTGAAATACAAGGAAGATGGTAAAATTATAATTATTTCCACACATATTAAGGAAGATGTAGAGTTATTATGTGACAGTGTTTTCTTTCTAGATAATGCTAAAATATCAAGAATCAAATAGCAACCTTGAATAAGCTGATGTTTCATATTTGATGGGGTATTCTAATAATGAAACAGCTTGAGATAATATTGAAATTTTGTCAATCAAAAAAAGAAAAGATGAAGATTTTAATGTTTAATATAAGGTTAGAGGTTTAACTCATAACCTGGTTATTCATGCTTCTATTATGATTCCTACAACATTTAATTCGAGAAATAGTTAAGATTATTTCAAAATTAGTTTTTTCATTGTATAATAAATATTAATCTTATCAAATGGTAAGGGGCTAACAACCTTTATCTAACTGGTACCATATTAAAAATAAGGATCTTTTTCCTTTATATATAAAAATTTATTAGGATTAAAAAGGCTAAAATAATATAGAAGTTGAGGGTTAATAATGAATAAAAAAGTAGTAGGGATTGCATATATAAGAGATGGAAAACTTCTTGTTTGTATGTCAAAGCGTTCATCTAAGCAAGGAAAATATACTTTAATCGGAGGCAGTGTTGAACGTGGTGAAACCTTAGAACAAGCTGTTATAAGAGAAACAAGGGAAGAAACAGGTTTTGAATTAAATAATGAAGACTTTTATAAAGTTTGTAGTTTTACTGAAGGAGCAGCATCTGATCCCAGTTTAATAATTGATATGAATATTTTTGTCTATGATGGAGAATTTTCTTGTAATTTACAATCAAGTGATGAAATTTTAAGATTTAAATGGTATGATATCAGCGAAGATTCTTCTAATTTATCATCATCAATTACTGATCATTTTTTACCTTGGGCAATAGATAATGATTTATTATATTCTGATAAAAAGTAATTTTTATGCCGACTTAGCTCAATTGGTAGAGCAACTGAATCGTAATCAGTAGGTTGGGGGTTCAATTCCTCTAGTCGGCACCATAATTTTTTTGGTATACAAATTGTTATACAAAATAAAAATAAAAACATTGTAAGCACAATGTTTTTTACTTTTAAGGTTTGTTGAAATATTTACTGTTCTATGTTAACATTTATGATAGAGAGTGAGTGAGTTATATGAAGATAAGAAATGGTTTTACATTAATTGAATTATTAGCGGCCATTGTTATATTGGCAGTTGTTATTGCAATAGCAGTACCCACTGTTTCAAATTTAATTGAGGGTTCAAGAGCTAATGCTTTTAAAATTGGAGCAAATCAAATATTAAAAGCTATTGAACAAAAAAATGCTAGTGTAGAAGAGTATGATGTATCAACAGTAACTGTTGAAAATATGCAAAGTGAAATAGGGATTTCAAATGAAAATTACAATTATTTAGAGGTTTCAATGGATGAAAAAGGTATAATAAGTCTTTATTTAGAAGGTAAAAATAAATGGGATGGTTTAATAATTCGTGGTACTAAAAACAATTTAACTGATGAACAGGTTGAAGCAACGATTTATACTTATGATTATACTGGTAAAGAGCAGTTGTTTACTGCTCCTTATACGGGCATATATAAAATAGAATTATGGGGAGCTGCTGGTGGCGGTGACGTTGATCCAGCCGTTGGTTCTCATGCTGGTTTAGGTGGTTATACTAAAGGCCAAATATATTTAAAGAAGGGGCAACAACTATATGTTTACGTAGGTGGTAAGGGTGTTTATGGTGGTTCTGGAAGTGCCCTTGGTGGATATAATGGTGGAGGAAACGGTGGTACTGGTTCTGGTCAAGGCGGTGGCGGCGGAGCTACTGATATCAGACTTGTTAATGGTTCTTGGGATAATCAACAGTCACTATATAGTAGGATAATGGTAGCTGGAGCTGGAGGTGGACCTGATAATGCAGGTGGAACACCAGGTGGTTCGGATGATGGTTCTGGTGGATACGCAGGTGGCTTGATTGGTGAAAATGCAAAAATTAACGGTTCATATGTTGCTAATACCGGTGGGACACAAACTTTAGGAATGCTAGGTAAAGGTGAGGCTGCCACAGCAGCAACAGATACAGGTGGAGCTGGAGGCGGATATCGTGGAGGTTTTGCTACTAATAATAATCAAGGTGGAGCTGGAGGCGGATCTTCTTTCATATCAGGTTATCCAGGATGTGATGCAATAGATGAATCCGGAGCTCATACAGGACAACCGATTCATTATTCAAATTATCAATTTGATAATTATGTAATGATTGATGGAGCATCAACAATGCCGAATACATCAGGGGCAACAGAAACAGGACATGCGGGTAATGGTTATGCTATTATTACAGGACCAGTATCTGATTAGGCTTATACAACAGTTGTACAAATACAGTTCAAACTTTTAAAATTCCTAAAACAGATGCATAACCAGCAAAATAAATAGGCCATTAATTAAAGAAATGGTCTTTTTTCTTGAAATACCTATTGTTGTGTTAATTGTTTAAATATGTTAGTATAAATTAAAGGTAGAGTGATATAAAATGAAAGGAAATGGTTTTACATTAATTGAGTTATTAGCGACAATTATTATCTTGGTAGTAGTTGTAGCAATAGCGGTACCAATTGTTTCAAATCTAATTGAGAGTTCGAGAGTTAATGCTTTTAAAGTTGGTGCTACTCAGATAATCAAGGCTATTGAACAAAAAAATGCTAGTGTGGAAGAATATGATGTATCAACTATAACTGTGGATAATATGGAAAGTGAAATTGGCATTTCTAATGAAAATTATAAACTTTTAGAAGTTTCAATAAATGATAAGGGTGTAATAAGTATTTTTCTTGAGGGAAAAAATAAATTGGATGGTTTAGTAATACATGGATCAAAGAATAATTTAGTTGATAAACCACTTGAGACATCTTATGCTTATGAATATACTGGTGATTATCAGACATTTACTGTTCCTTATACCGGAACATATAAAGTAGAATTATGGGGTGCATCAGGCGGAGGTACAACTAGTACTGCTAAAGGAATATCTTTAGGTGGTAAAGGTGCCTATGTTACTGGATTAATACCACTTGACCGTGGTGAAAAAATCTATATGTACATTGGTGAGGCTGGTTCAACATTTACAGCTTCCAATATAGGAACTACTAGTTTGTATGCAGTTTCTTTCAATGGAGGCGGAGCTGGAGCTTTTGATTCAAGTGAGAGAGCCGACTCAGGTGAACATGGCTTTCCTGGTGGTGGATCCACAGATATTCGATTAGTAAGTGGCACTTGGAATGATACAGTCTCTTTAATATCAAGAATTATGGTAGCTGCAGGTGGAGGCGGTGGAGGCTGGTCTGGTAACGGAGCATCTGATCAATATTATTCTGGCGGCGGTGGAGCTGGAGGAGCATTAATTGGCAAAGGAGCTCCAACGGCTACAAGTTCAACTCCTGGGACACAAACGACAGGTAAAGCTTTTGGTTTTGGTGGTAATGGTATTTTTGGGACAGGTAGTAATAATGATGGAACAGGTGGTGGCGGTGGAGGCTACTACGGTGCTAGAGAAGGACTAAGTTTTGTAAAACCAAATTCAAGTGGTTCGGGTGGTTCTTCATTTGTCTCAGGTTATACTGGATGTGATGCTGTAACTGAAGCAGGAGCTCATACAGGTCAACCTGATCATTATTCTGGTTATATTTTTAGTGATGGTGAAATGTTAGCCGGTAATGAACCAATGCCAAATCCAACGGGTGGTACACAGACAGGCCATGATGGTAATGGCTATGTTAGAATAACTTATTTACCATAATTTGACAATAAACATCTTTTTTGCTAATATATCTCACTTAAGAGGGATGAATTATGTTAATAGAAGCCTTTTCAAATCGTCAATTTAACAGATTAAAACCTTTATATTTGGAGAATGAAATCACTTCAATAGAAAGTGATCTATATGTTTTGCCTGGTAAAGCAAATCAAGCAGATCGGGTAATAAAAAAATATGTTAATGTTAATGGTGAATATTTTGGAAATAAACTATTAACCATTAATTCTTTAATTGAGAACCGTGAAAAAATAAATATCGATGAAATAGTTTTCCCAGAAAAGTTAGCTGTAATAGATAAAAAAATAGTTGGTTATACTATGAAATTAATAGATAATGTAAATTTAACGTTACTTTTAAATTCAAAAGAGATTCATGTTAAACAGAAAATTCAATTGTTAAAACAAGTTGAAAACATTATTCGAAGAGTCCAATGTATAAAAGGACTTGAGGATCCTTTCTTATTAGCGGATATTCATGAATCTAACTTTATATTAGAAAAAGATAGTGGTAAAGTTTATGCCGTAGATATAGATGGCTGTAAAATAAGTAATAACAGGATTTATGTTATGAAATATGGAAGTTTCAATGAAAAGTTTTTCTATTATCCACATAAATATCCATTGGATGAAGAAGATAGACCTATACCTAATATAAATACTGAATGGTATTGTTTTATAATTATGGTGTTGAATATGATAGGTAAGGGCCCTATCCATAAATTGTCAATCGAAGATTATTATGATTATCTTCATTTTTTAAAGGAAGCTAAATTCTCTAATGAATTATTAGATTGTTTTGCTAATATTTATTCAAATAATGATAATTATCCACCACATGAGTTATTAGATACCATACCAAGAAGACTTAATGGTGTAAGGCTTGAATCGTTTGAAAAGAAGAAAAGAAAGAAGCTTATTATGTAAAAGAGTTTTTAAAACTCTTTTTTATTTATAAACATTATGTGTTATTATTGACATGCGTAATAATAACACATATAATGAAATTAGGTGATAATATGAAAGCAAATAATCCTTTATATAAGAACCAAGGGATTCATGTAATAATCTCACTATTCACGGTTGAAAAAGGTGTAACAAAAGTATTACTTATTAAGAGAAAGAATCTTCCATATACCAATATGTGGGCTTTAGTTGGTGGAGCTTTATATAATAATGAAAATATTGAAGATGGTATGAAGCGGGAAGTGTTTGAAAAAACAGGTATAAAAGATATCGAAATATATTTTTCAAATGTATTTGGTAGAGTTGATCGTTCTCCCATTATGAGAATGATTGCTCTTTCGTATATTGGTGTAATTGATAGTGAAAAGGTAGCGGTGTTAAAAGACACATTAAAAACATCTGATTCTGATTGGGTATCGACAGATAGGGTACCGAAACTTGCTTATGATCATAATGAAATATTAACAGAGGCGCTCAATACATTAAAAACGAAGATTTTGAGTTCTGATATTTTAAAAACATTATTTCCTAATGGATTTACGCTCCCAGAAATTCAAAAAACCTATGAATCTATATTAAATAAGAAGTTTGATAGACGAAATTTTAGAAAAAAGTTGTTAAGTTTTGATTTAATTATTGATACTAATGAATATGTAACCTTTGAAGGAAAAAAACCTGCTAAATTATATAAGTTTAGAAATAAAAGTAGTGATAAAAATGTATTTTAAAACAATGCATTTTTAAAACAAATAATAAGTGTAAAAAATACACTTGAATAGGAGGAGTTTAAATGATTTATTTATTAAGACATGGCCTTGATGATGAAGAATATATTGGTGGTTGGAGTGCTGGAGATTTAACAGAGGAAGGTAAAAAACAAGTTCAACAAATTAGTAAGTTTATCGCTTTAAATAATTTAGACATTGAGCAAATTTATTCAAGCGATATAAAGAGGGCTGTTAGTAGTAGTGAAATAATAGGACAAGAATTAAAGTTAAAACCTATTTACGTTAAAGAATTAAGAGAATTAGATAAGGGTGATTTGACAGGGTTACTTATAAAAGACGCTAAGAGGATGTATCCTGAATACTTTGATAATTTAGATATTTATACAAGATACCCGAACGGAGAATGTATGCTTGATTTATATAAGAGAGTTAAACATTTATTTACGGGTTTGCTTGAGAAAAATAAAACTTTAATTATTACGCATAGAGGGGTAATAAATATGGTTTACTTTTTATTGAATGATATCCCCCTAGATATGAATAAAGAGCGGTTTGGTGTTACGCATGCTTCCTTGCATGAAATTGATCCTACAAACAAATTAATAAGAAAATTAAATAATATTGGAGGGATAAAATGAATAAATCTTTATTTAAAATAGTTTTAACAGGTGGTCCTTGTGCTGGTAAAACAACAGCTTTCTCTAAAATAGAGGAGGATTTAACAGAAAAAGGATATCAAGTATTTGTTGTATCTGAAAGTGCTACAGAATTGATTAAAGGTGGTATTAGACCCTTTGGAAATAACTCTTTTGATTTTTTAGAATTCCAGAATTTGATATTACAATACCAATTAGGTAAGGAAAAAATATATGAAAATGCTGCTATGTCAATTCCTAACAATAAGAAATGTGTCATCTTATATGATAGAGGGGTTATGGATAATAAGGCCTATCTTGATCAACAAAAGTTTATTGAATTATTAAATAGATATCAACTAAATGAATTATCTCTATTGGATAATTATGATATGGTAATTCATTTAGTTACGGCTGCTGATGGAAAAGAAGAATATTATACTCTATCTAATAATACAGCTCGATCTGAAACAGCAGAAGAGGCTAGAATGTTAGATAAAAAAACAATCAATGCTTGGGCGGGGCATAACAATTTAAAAATAATAGATAATAGTACAGGGTTTGAAGAAAAACTTAATAAAGTAACAGATGCTATATCCAACTTGCTAGGGCATCCTATTTCTATTAGACAACAACGAAAATATAGAATAGATTTATCTAATTCAAATTTAGATTTCTTAAAGACTAATAATTGTTCAAAAATAAAAATAGAACAGACATATTTAGTTAATATGGGTCCTTATGATGGTTATGAGGAAAGGTTAAGAAAAAGAACTTATCAAAATAAAAATTCATATTATTATACTATTCAAAAACATGAGTCTGATGGTTTTTCTAAAATAGTAACAGACAGGAAAATTACTGAGGCTGAATATTTTACAAGAATGGATATGTGTGAGGCGAAAAATACCATTAAGAAAATAAGATATTCCTTTGCTTTGAATAAACAGTATTTTAAATTAGATGTTTTTGACGAGGAGGAGTTGGTTATTTTAGAAATTGAGCCAACTATTGAAAATCAAACAATCCACATTCCAGATGACTTATATGTTATTGAGGAAGTTACAAATGATTTTAAATATAAAAATTATAATCTTGCAGATAATAAGCAAAAACAAAAATGCTTAGTAAGAAAATCTTGTTAAAATAATTGTTGCAATTTATTTATTTGTGCTATAATATGTATCCGTGGAGTGATTACAATGTTTGAAAAGCAAAAAGATAAACTGTGTTTGACGGATGGTACATATTATTTCTGTGAGACAGAAATTCCTAATCAATTTTATTTTTGGCGTGTCGATGGTGGCCCAATTGGTTATGTTGGTGAAATTCCAGTATTTATGTATGAAAAATATTTACAATTAGAAAAGCCTGGAAATAAAATTAGAATTAGTAATATAATATTTGATAAATCAAGTGATGACTCTTGTACACGAATTACATTTTATCCTCTTGAACTTGTGGATAATATGGAAGTAGAACAAGAAAACAAATCTTTTGGTCAAAAAGTAAAATCATTATTTGCAAGAACACATAGATAATATTATTTTGAAAAAATATATTGGTAAATTAGTCATTTTATTAAACAATTTAAAAATTATACGTATTATGATAATAAGTCTAATTAAATGAGTATATTTGTTTGACTTGCATGATAATTCATGATACAATTTTTGATAGTTAGACCTCGGTCTACAACCGCACGACAAAGGTTTTAAACATTTAGATGTACCTTTTAGAGGCGAGTCTTAGTTTAAAGGGAGGTAAGTTATGAAAGCTATTATTGAAACTGGTGGAAAACAATATTATGTTGAAGAAGGTTCTGAAATCTATGTTGAAAAATTAGATAATGAAGTTGGAACTGAAGTAAAATTTGATAAAGTATTAATGATAAACGGTGTTGCAGGACATCCATATCTTGATAAAGTTGTTGTTACAGGTGAAATTTTAAAACATGGAAAACAAAAGAAGATTACAATTTTTAGATATCGTCCTAAAAAAGATTCACATAAGAAACAAGGACATAGACAACCATATACCAAAGTTAAAATTACAAGTGTTAAGTCATTATAGGTATTTGTAATGATTAAGATTAGAATTTTAAAAGAAGATAATAATATTAAAAAGATTTCTATAACTGGTCATTCTGGTTATGAAGAAGCAGGTAAGGATATTGTATGTGCTGCTGTTAGTAGTACTGCTATTACGACTGTTAACAATATTTTGTCTTTAGACAAAACTATAGATTATATAGAAAGTAATGGAAGTTTAATAATCGTTGTTACTAAAACAGATAAAGTTACTCAAAAATTACTTAATAATATGGTATCTATGTTAAGTGAATTAGAAAATGACTATAAAAAATATATTCAAATAATATAAGGAGGTGTAGATCGTGTTAAAGTTTAATATTCAATTATTTGCACATAAAAAAGGCCAAGGTTCTACGACTAATGGTCGTGATTCAGAATCTAAGAGACTTGGAGCTAAAGCTGCTGATGGTGAATTTGTTTCAGGGGGTTCAATCCTCTATCGTCAACGCGGAACTAAAATATATCCTGGTAATAATGTAGGTATTGGTAAGGATGATACTGTATATGCTAAGATAGCTGGTTTTGTAAAGTATGAACAAGTTGGCAAAAGCCGTAAACAAGTAAGTGTATATGAAGCAAAATAAGACTTAAAGTCTTATTTTTTGGATAAAGAGGTGATAATATGTTTGTTGACGAAGTGACAATTAAGTTAGAAGCTGGTAAGGGTGGAGATGGATGTACTGCTTTTCGTCGTGAGAAGTATGTTCCTGATGGTGGCCCAGATGGCGGTAATGGTGGTCGTGGTGCTAATATAATTTTTAAAGTTGATGAAGGCCTTAGAACGTTACTTGATTTAAGATACAGAAGTATTATTAAAGGTCGTAAGGGGGAAAATGGATCTGGTAAAAATAAAACGGGTGCTAAGGCAGAAGATATCATTATCAAAGTACCTCTTGGTACTGTTGTAAAGGATGTTGAAACTGGTTTTATTCTAGCTGATTTAACTCATAAAAATGATGAAGTGATTGTTGCAAAGGGTGGTCGTGGTGGCCGTGGTAATAGAGCTTTCGCGACAGCTTCTAATCCTGCTCCTGATATTTCGGAAAATGGGGAGCCTGGTGAAGTAAAGACTCTTAAAATAGAATTAAAGTTATTAGCAGATGTTGGTCTTGTAGGTTTACCAAGCGTTGGAAAATCTACTATTCTATCGATGATTTCAGCATCTAAACCAAAGATTGCAGCATATCATTTTACTACATTATCGCCTAATTTAGGCGTAGTTAAAACTACTGATAACCGTTCCTTTGTTGTAGCTGATTTACCTGGTTTAATTGAGGGTGCATCACAAGGAGAAGGTCTAGGAGATCGTTTCTTAAGACATATTGAGCGTACTAGAGTAATTGCTCATATAATTGATATGAGTGGTTATGAAGGACGTGATCCATATGATGATTATGTCACAATTAATAATGAATTAAAGCAATATAATGCTGTTTTACTTGATAGGCCTCAAATCGTAGTTGCGAACAAAATGGATATTGAGGGAGCTACAGAAAACCTTGAGAAATTTAAGAGTAGGGTTGATGTACCCGTTTATGAAATTAGTGCGATTCAGAATAAAGGTTTAGATAAAGTGTTGATTGCTTTGGCAGATATTTTAGATACTACACCTAATATGTCTTTATATAAAGAAGAAGCTTTCGAAAGTCATGTCTTATATAAATTCAAAAAAGAAAAACCTTTTTCAATTACTAAAGAAGATGATTATTGGATTGTAAGAGGAGACGATGTTGGACGTTTATTTAAAATGACAAAATTCACATCTGATGAAGCTACTCTTCGTTTTGCTAGAAAACTTAAATCTTTTGGTATTGATGATGAACTTAAAAGACTTGGTGCTGAAGATGGAGATATAGTTAAAATAATGAATTATAATTTCGAATATAGAGAATAATAATCTCTATATTTTTTTGTAACTTATTAGTTTCGTGATATAATTTAGATAGGTGATTTTATGTATTCATATATATATGGAAAAGTAGTAGAAATTAATTCTACTTATATAACTTTAGATAATAACGGTGTTGGTTATAAAGTCCCAACTCCTAATCCTTATGTCTTTCATGAAGGGGAGTTTTATACTGTTTATATCTATCAACATGTAAGAGATGATGAATTATCTTTATACGGATTTAAAAGTAAGGAAGAAAAAGATTTGTTTTTAAAACTTATTGAAGTAAAAGGTTTAGGTCCTAAGATGGCTTTACCAATACTTGCTACAGGATCTGTAAATGGAATAATTGATGCTATCGAAAGAGAAAACATCTTATATTTAAAAAAATTTCCAAAGATAGGTGACAAGGTTGCTAAGCAAATTATTCTGGACTTAAAGGGAAAGTTAACCTCTAATGTTGAAAATACAACTATGGATAATAATGATGAATTATCACTTGTTTTAAAAGGACTTGGTTATAAACAACAAGATATAAACAAAGTTATTTCTAAAATAAATCATGATAATTCAATTGAAGAGCAAGTGAAAGAAGCATTAAAATTATTTTTAAAGTAGGTGAAAGAGATGGATGAGCGTATTATAACTAGTCATAAGTTAGAAGAAGATACTTTTGAGAAGAGTATTAGACCTGATAGTATCGATGAATATATTGGACAGTCTGATGTTAAAGAAAACTTAAAAGTCTTTATAGAAGCTGCTAAAATGCGTGATGAACCTCTAGATCATGTTTTACTGTATGGTCCTCCAGGACTTGGCAAAACCACACTTGCTTATATCATTGCTAATGAACTTGGCTCTAATATTAAGACGGCAAGCGGTCCTACCATTGAAAAGAGTGGTGATTTAGCAGCTATTTTATCAACTCTAGAACCAGGTGACGTTTTATTTATTGATGAAATACATCGTATGCCAAGATATATAGAAGAGATTCTTTATCCAGCAATGGAAGATTTCACTTTGGATATTATTGTAGGTGGTGAAGGAAGTTCTCGTAATATAAAGATTGACTTACCACCATTTACTTTAGTAGGTGCTACAACCAGAGCAGGTGATTTATCTAGTCCTTTGAGAGATCGTTTTGGTATAATTTCGAAATTAAATTATTATACAGTTCCAGAACTTTTTGAAATTATTAAGAGAACAGGTAGAGTAATGGAGGTTGCAATTGATGATGATGCAGCTTTAGAACTTGCTAAGCGAAGTCGTGGAACACCACGTATTGCTAATAGATTGTTTAAACGTGTTCGTGATTTTGCTTTGGTTTTAGGTAATGGTAGTATTGATTTAGATATTATTAAAACGTCACTTGGACGTTTAAAAGTTGATGAACTTGGTCTTGATGAAACTGATCATCAATTATTAATGACAATTATTACTAAGTTTAATGGTGGACCTGTTGGCATAGAAGCAGTAGCGTCATCTATCGGGGAAGAAATGACGACGATAGAAGATGTTTATGAGCCTTATCTATTACAAATAGGTTTTATGAAAAGAACTGCTAGGGGACGTATTGTGACTGAACTTGGATATCAACATTTAAAAATAAATAAAGATGGTACATTATTTTAAACTAGGAGGTTAGACATGAAAACAAATGATTTTGACTATGAGTTACCAGAGTCTTTAATTGCTCAAACGCCTCTTCAAAAGCGTGATGAGTCAAAACTTTTTATCTTAGACAAAGAGACAGGTAAAACTGAACATAAAGAATTTAGTAACATTATTGATTATTTAACAAGTAATGATGTCTTGGTTTTGAATGATACAAAGGTCCTTCCAGCTAGATTAATAGGGGTAAAAGAGGAAACAAATGCCATAATTGAAATCCTTCTTTTAAAGAATATAAAGGATGATGAATGGGAATGCCTTGTTAAACCTGCTAAAAGAATTAAAGTGGGTACAATTGTTACCTTTGGGGATGGACAATTAAAGGCTTGTTGTATCGAAGTATTAGATGAAGGTATAAGAATATTTAAAATGATATATGAAGGAATTTTTTATGAGGTATTAGATAAGCTAGGTGATATGCCACTCCCGCCATATATTCACGAAAAATTAAAAGATAAGGACCGTTATCAAACAGTTTATGCTCATCATCCGGGAAGTGCGGCAGCTCCAACGGCGGGACTTCACTTCACTAAAGAACTTATTGCTAAGATTGAAGCAAAGGGAATTAAAATTCTTTTTATTACTCTTCATGTTGGTCTTGGAACGTTTAGACCTGTACAAGTAGATGATGTTAACAATCATAAAATGCATAGTGAATATTATGAAATGAGTAGAGAAGTAGCTGAATATTTAGCAGAAGCTATAGCTAGTGGTAAGAGAATTGTTAGTGTTGGTACCACGACAACCAGAACACTTGAAGCGATAGCAAATAAATATGGAACATTCAAAGAATGTAGTGGCTGGACTGATATATTCATTTATCCAGGTTATGAATTTAAAGCTGTAGATGCTTTAATAACTAATTTTCACTTACCTAAATCAACTCTTGTTATGCTTGTTAGTGCTTTTGCGGGTAAAGATAATATAATGAATGCTTATAAAGAAGCAGTGGAAAAAGAATATCGTTTCTTCTCATTTGGAGACAGCATGTTTATAAAATAAAAAAGCTTATTTTTTTGATAAGCTTTTTGTATGTCCTTTAGCATTTGTTTCTAATTCTTTATAATAAAGATTAGGAAATGACAATATCTCAGTTATTTTTTGAGTAGCAATAGTTGGTGAAATGTAATATGATTGTGATATATTATTAATTATGTTGTTCCAATCACTAACCAAGATCTTTTTTCTTAAATTAAATGAAAAGATAATTCTCCTAATATCTTGTTGGTTAATATATTTGTCACAAGAATTTAAAATAGATTGTGAGAACAAATCATTATTTGTAATAATTAAATTCAATTTAAAAAAAGTTTTCTCTACATCTGTTTTAAGAAGACCTTCTTTTTTTCTGTATGCATAATCAGCAAGGCCTCTTCTTATATCAAACGTAAATGATGGAGCAGTAACATCTCTGTTTCTGATAACTTCCTCACGATAAACTTTTTTTGCAAAAGCAACTGTTTCTAAATATTGTTCTTCACTCATTGTTTTAAACATAAAAACTTCCCCTTTGTGAAAACATACCTGTATTATACTACAATCTTTTTTAAAAGTAGTAGTTAAAAAAAGAATTAGTTATAACTAATTCTTTATTTTAATATATTAACTTACTCTCCTGAATTGTTTTGGTTCATAGACTCTCATATAAGTTGTTATTTCTTCGACTTTTTCTCTAATAATTTGTTCGTTAATGTAATATCCTTTTGATAAATTGGTTATTATTCGATCACATCTGCTTTTTATACCAGGTTGATCTGATTGGAAGTACTCTTTTAATTTGTCCATATCATCATGCATAAATTCAATAAAAAAGTTTGTCTTTAATTGCTCATAAAATAAATTGTTATCACGGAATAACAGATTTAATTCAAAAATCTTTTTAGCTTCTTCAGGATTGTATTTAATTATGCTTTTGTTATCTTGATTCTTAGTAAATAAATTTTTTTCAAAGAAACTACTATATTGTTTATAAGCCTTTTCAACGTTATCTCTTTCTCTTGTTAAATCATTTGGACTGCCAGGTTTAACTTCTACATTTTTCAAACGAATAACTTTAGATAATTCAACAATTTCTTCATATTGTTCTTTAGTAATTGATTTAAACATATACACACTCCCTTTATTTAATAATCTTCCTACTCTTTAATCTTAACATAGTATTTATTTGTAATCAAGCAATTTGTAAACCTGTTGTCAAATATAAATTCTCGTTATTTTAAATATTTGTAAATATTAAAGTTTATTACTAAATCCCTTTATGAAAACAGAATAATGTATTATACTATTAATTGCACATTTATTTCCCTTAGGAGGTATCTAAAATTATGAAAATAAAATATGAATTAAAACATAAAGAAAAGAACACTAATGCCAGATATGGAATTTTAAATACAAATAGGGGTTCTTTTGAAACCCCTATGTTTATGCCGGTAGGAACCCAAGCTACAGTAAAATTACTTAATCCAGAGGAACTTAAAGCTGTTAATTCTGCTGTTATTTTAGCAAATACTTATCATTTATGGCTAAGACCAGGTGAAGATGTTATTGAAGCTGCTGGGGGTCTTCATAAATTTATGAATTATGATGGACCAATACTTACTGATAGTGGAGGTTTCCAAGTGTTTTCTTTAGCGGACTCGCGTCAAATTAAAGAAGAAGGAGTACATTTTAAAAGTCATATTGATGGTAGTGCTTTATTTCTAACACCGGAAATGTCAATCAACATTCAACAAAAACTTGGAGCAGATATAGCTATGAGTTTTGATGAATGTCCTGCGTATCCTTCAACTTATGAATATATGAAGGATAGTGTAGAACGTACTTTAAGATGGGCTAAAAGAGGACTTGATGTTCATACAAGAGAAGATCAATCATTATTTGGAATTGTTCAAGGTGGGGAATATGAAGATTTAAGAAAACATAGTGCTATCGAAACAGTTAAGATGAATTTTGATGGTTATTCAATTGGTGGTACTAGTGTTGGCGAAGATAAAGTTACAATGTATAAAATGATCGATTATTCAACACCTTATTTATCTTCAGATAAACCAAGATATTTAATGGGAGTTGGTGATCCCTTAGATATATTAGAGGGCGTAGAACGAGGTGTTGATATGTTTGATTGTGTTCTGCCAACTAGAATAGCAAGACATGGTAATGCTTTTACAAGAATTGGTAAAATAAATCTTCGTAATGCTAAATATAAGATGGATTTTACACCACTTGAAGATGAATGCGATTGTTATGCTTGTAAAAACTTTACAAGAGCATATATCAGACATTTATTAATTGCTAATGAAGGTTTAGGTGGAAGATTATTATCAATCCACAATATTAGATTTTTAACTAAATTGACTGAAGATATAAGAGAAAGTATAAAAAATGATTCTTTTCTTGAATTTAAGAAATCATTTATAGATAAATATAAAAGGAAGTGATTAAATGCAAATACCTAACTTTAAGGAATCTAAAAAAAGAGGCCTTAGTAAGATTAATGTTATTAGAGATAAATATGAGATTGGTGATGAATTAACAAACTTAGGGGTTGGTAAAAAATATTTTATTAAAACCTATGGCTGTCAAATGAATATAAGAGATACGGAAACGATAAAAGCATTATTAGAAGGGATGTCATATACTCAAACCGATAATTACGAAGAAGCAGATTTGATGTTATTAAATACTTGTGCTATTAGAGAAAATGTCCACAACAAAGTATTTGGTATGTTAGGAAGATTTAAGCACTTAAAGATGACAAGACCAAATATTATTGTTGGAATGTGTGGTTGTATGGCTCAAGAGGAAGTTGTTGTCAATAAAATTCTAGATAAATATAAATGGATGGATTTTGTTATAGGAACTCATAATATGCACAGGTTACCAATTGTTTTAGGTGACGCTGTAAAAAAGCAAAATTTAGAAGTTGAAGTATGGAGCAAGGAAGGGGACATTATTGAAAATGTTCCAGTTAAGCGTGATAGTAAATATAAAGCTTGGGTAAATATAATGTATGGTTGTGATAAGTTTTGTACTTACTGTATTGTTCCATTTACAAGAGGAAAGCAACGTAGTAGAAAACCTGAGGATGTTATAAATGAAGTGAAAGAGCTTGTTGCAGATGGCTATCAAGAAGTTACCTTGCTTGGTCAAAATGTTAATGCTTATGGAAAAGATTTTGATGATTTTGATTATAAGATGGAGAATTTGCTTGAGGATATAAGCAAAACAGGTATTAATAGAATAAGATTTGTTACTAGTCATCCTTGGGATTTTACTGATGGAATGATAGAAGTTATAAAAAATAATTCTAACATCATGCCCTATTTTCATTTGCCAATTCAAAGTGGTAGCAATAAAATTTTGAAGCTAATGGGTAGGAGATATAACAGGGAACGTTATTTAGAACTTTTTAATAAAATTAAAGATAGCATTCCTAATGCTTCAATTACAACTGATATAATTGTAGGATTTCCTAATGAAACGGAAGATGATTTTAATGATACTTTAGATATTGTTAATGAGTGTCGTTTTGATGGTGCATATACATTTATATATTCACCAAGAGAAGGTACTCCAGCAGTTAAAATGGAAGACAACATAACTTTAGAGGAAAAAGAAAAACGTCTTCATATTCTAAATAAAGTAGTTAACAAGTATTCTAAAATATCAAATGATAAATTGCTTCATAAAATAGTGCCTGTTTTAATTGAGGGAGTTAGTGAAAAAAATGATGATATGTTAATGGGGTACACAGACACTTTTATACTTGTTAACGTTTCAGGAGATAAGAAGAATATTGGACATATCGTCGATGTAGAAATTACAGATATAAAATCATGGAGTTTAAATGGGAGAGTAATAAATGATAATTAATGAAGCACTTGATAACTTAGTTGATAATATTAGAGATTCTAATATATATAAAAAATATAATAATATTTTAGAAAAAGTTGAACATAATCAACAAATAAATTTAACAGTAAATGATATTAAGAAGCTTCAAAAGAAAATAGTGAAAGAAAAATATGCTTTAGGCAATAAATCGACAATGCTTGAAAAGTCTTTAGAAGAAAAGAAAGCTGTTTTATACAGTATTCCTTTATATCAAGATTATATTGAGGCTGCTAATGATTTAAATGACCTTATGAAGAATGTTAATAACAGATTACAAACATATATAAATGGTTTAGAGATATAGACCATTTTTTTAGTTGTTTGTTATGGCTTTCACTTAGACTTTTGAATAGTATACTGTAAGACAGTTAATTAAGGGGTGAGGTAGGTGGATGCATTAATAACGGATCAGTTTTATAACTTACTAATGATATCGGTAACTTTTAGTATTATTTTAATGACTTTAATTCAAAAGCTTAAAACACTAAGTTTTATGAAAAATAACAATCATGTTATGATAGCAGATTTTTTATTATCTTTTCTTGGTATCTTGTTTGGTATGTATTTTTATGACTTGACAATAATTGAAGGACTTTGGGTTTCATTATTTAGTTTTATTGGGGCACCAGCAATTTACAAATTATTAAAAGCACAAAATGTCATAAATTATACCCCTAAATCATTAGATGATTGTAGAGGATGTATTGTCATAGAACAAGAAAATATTATTAATAGGGAGGATGTATAAAATAAATGTTATTATTAGGAAGTGAAAGGTCAGTAACACAAAATTATAATATTCATAAAGATGCGGAGGATTATTCTGGTGAACATTTATCAATTATTAGAATAAATGGTAGAGCTAAAGTAACCAAGGTAGTTAATAAATATATTAATCATGAGGATACAATAAATTATAATGATTATTTAAATAATCATTCTCTTTGGCGTGATGAAACATATTATAATTGTATTTCTATTACTGGTAAAGTTGTAAGATATCATCAAAGTGAATTAGGTGGCAATCATGTTGAGTTAGAGTGTTATGAAGGTGATTTAAAAAGACATATAAGACTTTATCATATGGCGGAGGTTTTAGTTAATGTAGGGGATATTGTTGATTCCAATACAATTATAGGAAAACAGGGCAATACGGGACTTGTATTATCAAAAAAACGTTCAAGTGATATTTCGTATGGAAGTCATGTTCATATGGAAGTATTAGATGATAATTATAAAAGTATAAATCCAAGAGACTATGCAACTTTTGATAGAGCAGTTACTTATAGAGAACAAACTAATATAATTGATAATAGTAAAAAGCAAATAAAGATTATTGTCGATAAAATTAATATTAGATCAAATCCAGATGTTTTATCATATGATATTGGTGATGTTTATAATGGAGAAATATATGATGTCTTAGGTGTTAGTGAAGACGAGAAATATACTTGGTATAATATTAAAACTAGTTTAGGATTAGTCGGATATGTAGCAAATGAAAAAAATAAAATCTGGTTAATAGTTACTAATGAAGAAGAAAAGATAGAAGGGGATATTAAAGAAGTAGATGATGTAAAAGAATTAAAGTTAATTTTTACTTGTGAAAAGGATGGAACGTATGCTATTAAATTAAAATATGGTGAGCGTTTATATATTGAATAGTTTATTTGTTAGGATATAAGAGGACTGTAAATACAGTCTTTTTTGTCGATAATAAGTTGCTAGTAATAAGTATAGATGTTAAAATATAATTGAATATTAAAGATAGGTAGGGATTATTTGTGGACGAATTAATAGAATTTATTAAAGATATGATTAAATATATAATTATTATTGCGATAATTGTTTTGATTAGAATATATGTTTTGACTACTACTGAGGTGGTTGGAGCTTCCATGGAACCCGATTTAAAAGATGGTGACATATTACTTGTTGAGCAACTAACAAATAGATATGGTGAATATGAGCGTTTTGATATTATTGTGTTTGAACAAAGCCCAAGTTATTTGATTAAAAGAATTGTTGGTTTACCAGGGGAAACTATTCAATATATAGATAACGAATTATATATTAATGATAAAGTGATAGATTTTGAATTCAAAACAAACGGTAAAACAGAGGATTTTGGACCTTATGTTGTTCCAGATGGATCATATTATGTTTTAGGTGATAATAGAATTAATTCGGTTGATAGTAGGGTGTTTGGTTTTGTTTTAGAGGAAAGAATAATAGGGAGACCTTTCTTAGGAATGTGGCCCTTTAACAAAATTAGGGTTGTAAACTAATTGTAAAGTTGTCTGAAAAACAACACTGTGCTAAAATGGATAATGAAATAAAGTTTTTGTATATTAGTTGTAGGGTTTTGGCAAACTTTTTGAAAGAAAAGGACGCAAAGTGTGGAATCTAAAGTATTTAATATACCATGATTGTCCTGCTGCATTATTGGGTTGTAATGCAGTTTTTTTTTGTGTAATTTTATAGGTAATATACAAAGATTAAAAGAAAGGGATGATTTTGATGCTCAATAAAAGATTAATGGTTGCTTTATTGGCTGTTGCTGTCCTATTCTTAGGAATATTCTCATTTGCTCAAACAGGAAATGATGATACAACAGCTCCAGTAATTACGCTATTAGGAGAAGCTGAAGTAACAATTGAAGTAGGAGAAACTTATAAAGATAAGGGGGCTACAGCACTTGATGATGTTGATGGTAATATTACTGATGATATTAATGTTGATAATCCAGTAGATACAGGAAAGGTTGGTAAATATACTATAACTTATAATGTATCTGATGCAGCTTCAAATGCAGCAACTGAAGTAACTAGAGTTGTAAATGTAGTAGATTCATCAGCTCCAGTAATTACATTACAAGGTCAACCAGTTATAACTGTTAGATTAGGAAATACTTATACTGATGCAGGAGCAACCGCAACTGATGATGTTGATGGTGATTTAACAGACAGCATTGTTACGGTAAATAATGTAAATACTGAAAGAGTTGGAAGATATACTGTAACTTATAATGTTAGTGACAGCAATAATAATGTTGCTACTCAAGTAGTAAGAACAGTAAATGTAGTAGATACTACTGACCCAATAGTAATACTAAATGGAAATAGTGAGATTACCCTAGATTTGGGTGAAATCTATAATGAGGAAGGTGCTATAGCAACTGATAATGCAGATGATGCATTAACTGTTGATATTACAGGCACAGTTAATACTAATATTGTTGGTGTATATACACTAACTTATTCAGCAACTGATAATTCAAATAATACAGTTTCTATAATAAGAGTGGTGACAGTAAGACCAGTTATCGAAGTACAAAAAACAGGATATACATTAGATTCTGAAGATACAACAGGTAATACATTAATAGTTGAAAAGGGAGAAGCATTTACGATGCCAACAGCTATTGCGAAATTAGGGTTTGCTAATTCTAATGTAGTTGCAGAAGGTAATGTTTTAGCAGACAAAGTAGGAACATACACACTTAGATATAGGTTTGTATTCCCTATGCCAGTTGGAACTATTGCAGCAGAACAACGTGTTCTTACTGTAAAAGTTGTTGATACAACAGCTCCAATAGCAGAGGTATCATACGATGTAACTGAATGGACTAAGGGAAACGTTGTAGCAACAATAGTTCCAAGTGAAGATGTAACTGTTGCAAATAATGAAGGAAAAATTAATTATACATTTACAGCAAACGGATCATTTACGTTTGAGTTTGTTGATGCTTCAGGTAATATAGGAAGTGTTACAGCGACTGTAAATAATATTGATAAAGAAGCACCAACAGTATTGTTTGGAACAAATGGTAACGATTCATTTGCTCAAACAGCAAAAACGACCATAACTGTGGAAGATGCTAGTGCTGTTGACAATGATAGTTTAAAATATCAATGGACTCAGAATACTACTGCTCCAGAGGAAGCTAGTTTTATGAAAACTTTTGTAAATGGTGAAGAAATATCTTCTCCGAATAAAATTTCCGGAACATATTACTTATGGGTTTTAGCTAAAGATATAACTGGAAATAAAAATATAATTAGTAGTAATCAATTTTCTTTAGATAATATTAAGCCAGTTATTAATGGTGTTAAAAAGGACAATAATTATAAAAATCCTGTTACACCAATTGTAACCGATGATAATTTAGATAGTCTAAAACTTCTAATTGAAGCAACAGGAGAAACAATAGATTTTATTAGTGGCGCAGAAATAAGTGGAGAAGGAAGATATGTTTTAACAGCTATAGATAAGGCTGGAAATAAAGAGTATGCAAACTTTTATTTGGATTATACTCTTCCAACTATAAAGAATGGAACTGAAAAAATCGACTCAGGAAGTAATTTTAATACAGATGTTAATTTGGTAGTTTTTGATAGAAAATTAACAACGGTAAAAATAAATAATCAAACTTTTACGAGTAGTAAAAACAAAAAACACTTTACTGTTAGTTATAATAAATATTCTTCAAATGTGACTTTCAGTTATCCATTAATAGAAGAAGGAACTTATACTATTACCGCTATTGATTTAGCAGGTAATGAAGAAACAACAACATTCACAATCGATACAACTGCTCCAACAGCAGAGGTATCATACGATGTAACTGAATGGACTAATGGAAACGTTGTAGCAACAATAGCTCCAAGCGAAGTTGTAGCTGTAACAAATAATGAAGAAAAACAAAATTATACATTTACTACAAATGGATCATTTAAGTTTGAGCTTGTTGATACTTCAGGGAATACTGGAAGTGTTACAGCGACTGTAAATAATATTGATAAAGTAAAACCTATTTTTAAAGGATTAGAAATGGGTTATCATTCAACAGGAAACATTAAAATTGATGTAGAAGAAGCTAATTTAGCATCAATAAAAGTCAATAATCAAGACACTCGCAAAACTATAACTGTTGATAATGGTTATGAATTAACAGATGAAGCAACATATTATTTAACAGCTAAAGATTTAGCAGGAAATGAAGAATCAATTTATGTTGCAATAGATAAAACAGCTCCAACTATTTTTGGAATAACGGATGGTTCATATATTAATAAAGCTGTTGAATTAACAATTTTTGATAAGTTTTTAATGAAAGTTCAAATAAATGAAAAAACTTATGATCGTAAATCTAAAGAATTTACAGCAAGTAACAACCAAGAGGATTGGACATTTACTAAAACATTAACTGCTGAAGGAACTTATACAGTAACTGCTATCGATAAGGTAGGTCATGTAACTTCATTGACATTCACAATTGATAAGACTTCAGTTGTAGTAACTGTTGATAAAAAAAATGGTGAAAGTTCTAATAATCACGATGTAAGAGTAAGTGCTACTGATCCGAGTGGCATTGCACATTTAAGATATGGCTGGTTTACTGAAGAAAATGGAATTACACGTTCTCAAATAAAAACACCCCTTGTTAATAACGTTGAAAATCCTAATATTGCAGTAGCTCCAGATAACTTAAATGGAACATATTATTTATGGATATATGTAAAAGATAAAGCACAAAATAGAAGTCATATGCGTGTTGGACCATTTGTTTTTGATAATGAGGCGCCAGTGATAACGAGCGTAACTGGCAATCCGAAAATTTGGGGAACAGCAGATGTGATTTTAACAGTAACAGCAACTGATAATGTAGGAGTAACAGAATATTCGTTTGATGGTGGAACAACATGGAGTTCAGAAAATACAATAACACTAGTTGGAACAGATAATAAATATATTAGGGCAAGAGATGCAGCCGGGAATGTATCAAGCGAACATCACGAAAGAGTAATTTATATAGATAAACAAGGCCCAACAATTCAATTAGATGTAGCAAAGGAAGCTAAGTTTTATAGCCAATCACATTCCAGAAAAATAACAGTAAGTGATAATGAAAGTGGAGTTAATGAAAATACTCTTAGATATTTATGGACAGAAGATAGGAATGTAGAAATAACATCTGAAATTGGAGAGGCTTTTACGAATAATGCCACAATATCAACTCCTGTAGGAGTTTCAGGTAAATATTATTTAATAGTAATAGCATCTGATAAAGTAGGCAATCAATCTATATTTAAATCAAAAGAATTTTATTTAGATAATACCTTTCCAGTTTTAAATAAAATAGTGGCATCTGACATTTATTTTGAAGTAGGAACCCCATTACCACCAATTAATGAATTAGTTGAAGCTACTGATAATTATGATGGTAATATAATAGATCGAGTTTATATTTTAAAACAACCTGATATGAATACGATAGGGGACTATTTGGTAGAATTCTATGTTAAAGATTCATCAGGCAATAAATCATATACCCCATTAAGGGTACATGTTCAAGATACAAAAGCACCAGACTTCACGGTTTCAAGTAATCCAACAATTCTGACCAAAGAAAATGTTGTTTTAACAATAAATGCAAATGATTCAGGTGTTGGTTTAGCTACTGAAGCATATTCGTTTGATGGTGGAACAACATGGAGTTCAGTAAATACTAAGATATTTACTGAAAATGGCATTGTAAGTATTAAAGTTAGAGATGCTATTGGTAATGTTTCAAATGTTTATAGCTATACAATATCTAATATTGTATTAACTAGTTCAACTTTTGATGATGGAACTTTAGCTTTATCTAATTCAGAGGCTGCAGGTAAATGGTATACAGATCGTTATGCACCAGCTGACTTCAAAGTTTCAAATTTTGATGGTGCCAATAGATTACAACAAGTTATTAGTGTTCTAGGTGCAGCTAATGTCAGAAGTGGTAGTTATAGTAGTGCTTTCTATAACACACAGGGAAGAAAATATAATGTTTCAAATGCGACCGAGGTTAGTGTTGATTTATATGTTCCCGGTGATTGGGCAACAACAGGAAGACGTATGGCTGGATTTTGGGGAACAGGTTACGATAGTGACTCTCTGGTTACTTTGTATCCAATCATAGAGTTTACAAGTGATAATAATAATCCCCGTTTCCGTGTATGGCCAGATAATGAATCTGAGGATGGTTACCATAATCTTGGTTTACCTACTGGATTTGAATATGACAAATGGTATACACTATCAATAAAAATTAATCCGTTAAATAATACTATTATCTATAAAATTGGGAATATCACATATACCAAAACAGGTATAAATAATGCTACTAGAATCGGTAATGTTATTCTTCAAGGACATAATACAACTGATGGCGTAGATTACAATATTTATTGGGATAATTTTATAGCGAAACGTTAAAAGAAAAATATATATAACTAAACAATTGAAACCGAGGTTAATCCTTGGTTTTTCTTTACAGATAAGTGACAATTTTATTGTTTAGATATTTTATTTATGATACAATGAACTTGTTGAATGTGGGTGGTTAATTATGGCTTTTATTAAATTTAAACCAATAGCGTCTCAGTTTAATTTTTTTGTAAAGATTCCAAGGGATCAACTTGATAGAGAAAGTCTTAGCTATGTCGACAATGAAGAAGAGATTCTTTTAGCTTTTCGTTCTAAAAGAGATGTAGGGATATTTACAGATAAACGTATTATTTTAATTGATAAAAAAGGATTTAGAGGTTTTCGTAAGTCAATCTATTCAATTAAATATGAATCAATTTCATCATATGCTTTAAATATCCATAGTTTAGATTCTACAATTGAAATAATTACTGACAGTTCACACAGATTATTAATTAATTTTTTAAAACCAATATCGCTGGATGATGTTCACATAATATATAGATATATTACAAATTGTTTTATTGAAGAATAGATTTTTCTATTCTTTTTATTTTATTATATTTTCAATCTTTTTGGTTATAATACGAATAGAAGGATGGTGAGTGAATGGCCAAAAGGAAGAATCGCAGTGAAAAAGAAACTGTCGTTAATGAGGATTCAGTATCCTTAAATAGTTTTCAAGCTTATGAATCATCAGATGATGATGAAACAAAAATAGTAGATGGAGAACCGGTGGTTGCTGATTTCCATATGTATGATACAAAAAATAAAAAGAGAAGAAAGTGATCTAAGTGATTAAAATCACTTTTTTTTCTGGTTAAAGCTACTTGTTTAGTTGTTTTAAGAAATAGATTATGTTAAAATATAAATTATATAATTATGTTAGTAAAATGATAGAGGGTGGTATATATGAACAAGACAACTATTTTGCCAGCTGACACATATAATGTTGTCAACAAAACAATTATGAATAATACTGATCGTCTTGTCTTAACTATCCTTTATCAGCCTTTAATTGGTCATTCTGCTTTATCTTTATATTTTACTTTTTGGTCGGATTTAGATTGTACTGGTGTAATGAGTATAGAGTTTACTCATCGTCACTTGATGAATGTTACGGGTTTTAAAATTGAAGAGATAGTAGAGGCTAGAAAAAAACTTGAAGCTATTGGCTTGATGAAGACTGCTTTTAAATCGGGTAATACAAATAATTACGTGTATCAATTGTATGCACCACTTAGTGCTAGTGAGGTATTTACTCATCCTTTTTTAAGTGTTCTTTTATATAATACTTTAGGTAGTAAAGAATATAAAAGGGTCGTAGAATATTTTAAAATGCCGGATATAAATTTAAGTGAGTTTAAAGATATTACAACAGCATTTTCTGATGTTTATAAGACGGGTAGTATTTTTCTTAAAGAAGAGGAAGCAGATATTCGAAAAAGAGAAAATTGTGATATAGAACTTAAAACAGATTTAGATATAGATCTTATTATCAATTCAATTCCTAAAGATCTTATGACAGCTAAAACTTTTGATCAGAGTACGATTAAACTTATAAAGGGTTTAAGTTTCTTATATAATATTGAAAGTATTCAGATGGCTGGGCTTGTTCGTAATTCATTAAATGAAAAGGGACTCATTGATAAAACAAAATTACAAAACAATGCTCGTAATTTTTATCAATTTGAAAATAATGATCAATTACCACATTTAATTTATAATAATCAACCATCAAAATTAAGAAAAAATATAAAAGATGATTCGAAACGTTCAAAAACAATATATACTTTTGAGACTCTTTCTCCATATGATTTTCTAAGAGGTAAATATAATGGTAGTAATCCTACTACTCGTGATATGAAAATGGTTGAGGGTTTACTTTTAAATCAGGAATTACCCCCAGGAGTTGTAAATGTCTTAATTGATTATGTTTTAAGAATCAATGATAATAAATTAAATAAAAATTTTGTAGAAACAATAGCGGGACATTGGAAGCGTCTTAATATTAAAACAGTTGAAGAAGCTATGAAGCAAGCTGAAAAAGAACATAAAGGTTATAAAACAAAAACATCTACATCTAACAAAAAAATAACAACAGATGATGTTCCTGATTGGTTTGATAAAAAAATAGATGAAGATAAATTAAGTGTAGAAGAAGAAGAGAAAATGAAAGCTATGCTAAGTGAATTTTCGTAAGGGTGGTGATAAGATGAAAAAGATAAATGAGGCTCTTCATGATTTTTCAATTAAGGGTAATCTTAAAGATTCGTTAAGAGATGAATATATTAAAGCTCTTAAGGATGAAACTTTTAAAGAATTAGTAAGTACAATTTCTTTAAAAGAAGATGATTTAATGAAATATACCTCGAAATTACAGGAAGCTAGTGTTGAATATGGTAATTGTAAAAAGTGTAAGGGTTTAGTAGAATGTAAAAATCCTGTTACTGGTTTTGCTCTTACTCCATATGCAAGTGAACATCATATATCATTTTCTTATGATATATGCCGTTATCAAGAAGCATTAAGAATTCAAAACAAATATCAAGATAATGCTTTCTATTTTGATGTTCCAAAAGAAATAAGAGATGCTCGTATGAGTGAAATTTATACTTCTGATAAAAAGAGAGTTGAAATAATTACTTGGTTAAAAGAGTTTGCTAATACTTATAAAAAGGATATGAAAGGTAAAGGTCTTTATCTTAGTGGTAGTTTTGGTAGTGGTAAAACTTATATAATTGCAGCATTATTTAATGAACTTGCTAAAAAAGGAGAGAAGGTTGCTATTATATACTGGCCTGAGTTCTTACGAACTTTGAAAGCCTCTTTTGCAACCGACTTTGATGATAAATATGAATATATTAAAAAAATACCTTTCTTGCTGATTGATGATATTGGAGCTGAAAATTTGACAGCATGGGCAAGAGATGAAATTTTAGGACCTATTTTACAATTTAGAATGCAGGAAGAGCTTAGTACGTTTTTCACTTCTAATTTAAGTACTGCAGAGTTAGAAAATCATTTTAGTATTACAACTAATAGAGTTGAAAAACTTAAAGCTAAAAGAATAATGGAACGTATAAATCAATTAAGTACAGAAATGACTTTAATTAGTAAAAATAACCGCAAATAATAATTTGAGATAGGGGTAGCTATGAGCAGTAAATTAGTTTTAACCTTTAAAGGTATTATTGTAAATGATGAATCTGATTATACTCTTGACGATATGAAAGAGGCTTTAGGACTTAATAATGATAAGTCATTAGTGAATTTTTTATTGCGTTTATTAAAAGAAGAAGTAGAAGCGGCTAACTTTGATACAATGACCTATGAAAAATCAATTATTTCCAACATTTATGAGTATTTAAGTGCTTTTATTATAGAGGGTAGACAATGTGATATTGAGAGTGTTTCTTTGCGTCTAGGTACAATTAAGATGATAGTTAACAAAAAGATATCAAATATAAATAGTTGTATTAGAAAAGACAATGGAGAAATTGCAAATCCATTATTTGAAAAAGATTTTTGGTGGTGTGTTAGAGATTTAAATAATGAAATTTTGGATTTAATATCAATAAGTGAGAAATATGAAGGGGAAAGAGGTTATTACTATCTTTTAAGTGATATGGTTTATAATATCCAAAATTTATATTTGCTTCAAGAAGTTAGTGAAAAGTTCCCTAGATTGCTTTTAGAACGTAACAATGAAGGAGAATTTTTCTTTTTTGAATTGTTAGAACATTATGTCGATCTTATTAAGAATCCAGTTGTTTCTATTGCTGAGATTATTTATTATGACGCTGTTGTTGGAATGTTTTTAAGTAATGATAAATTAAAAATAAATAAGAAATATAAAGATTTAATATCTGTAGCGATCAATCAGGTAAATCATGGTAAAGGATTCGATAAGGATACTCGTAATCAAAGATTAATATTTCTTAATCATCTTAGAAAGAAATTTATGGGTGAAAAGATGTATGTTGCAAACGAGAAGGAGTTAGGCAATAAATATATGTTTAGTAAACTTGATACTGTGGATGGTTTAAAAGAATTTAAAGAACAATTAAATGATGCCAATAATGTTTATCATGATTTCACAGATAAAAAAGTAATTACTATTGACCCTGTAGGTGCTAGTGAATTAGATGATGGTATATCATTAGAAAAGCTAAAGAATGGTAACTATTTATTAGGTGTTTATATAACAGATGTTAGTAATTATGTAGCTATTAACTCTGATGATGATATAAAAGCATTACACCGAGGTGCAACCCTTTATTTATCAAATGGGTTATTTATACCGATGCTACCTAAAACTTTATCACTTAATCATTGTTCTTTTTTGCCAGACAATGTAAGAAAAGCAATTGTTTGTTTTTATGAAATAGAAGCTGATGGTCATATTAAACAACATTTCTTTACTAAAGGACTTATAAAAACCAGAGCTAATCTTCGTTTCTCATATACTGATGTAAACGAAATGTTTAAACATGGTAGTTTTGATTCTCTAATGGAAAGGGTTTTCCATCAATTGCAAATATTTTCGGGCGTTGGTTTATTAAAAAATATATCAGATGAAGCTGCTGTTAAAGCGGGTAAAGTTGAAGCTCATTCTATAATTGGTAAATATATGGTTTTAACTAATTATATTGCAGCGATGGATGCTAAGAAAGGGGGGTTACCATTCTTGTTTCGTACTCATCACACTGTCGAATCAGATAATATAATCGATGATAATCCTAATTTAGCAAAACTTGTAAATGGTTTAGATAATGGGAGTCATAATTGTGTAGCTAGAAATATAATAAGTAATAGTTTTTCTAAGGCTTATTATTCAACTGAAGCTCTCCCGCACGAAGGATTGGGCCTCCCAGTTTATTCTCATATAACCTCACCACTAAGGCGTTATGCTGATTTGGCAAATCAACGTTTAATTAAATTATTTTTCATTGATAAATTAAAAGAAGAAAAGATGATTTATCAAATTGAGAATATTTTAAAAAATATAGCTGAGGATCTTAATGATAATCAATTTGTTATTAATCAATATGCTAATGACTATGCTCATATCTTAAAAAGATAGTTGACTAAATAATTAAAATATATTATTATTAACACATATGAATAAATGTTTTGATAAGGACATGGTTGTAAGAATCTGTTTTATAGAGAGTTAGGGATAGTGTAAACCTAATAAATAGACTTATAATTACTACCTTTGAACAGAGCCTGAAAGGGATCTCCGGTGTAAACCGTTATTAAAATTAAGTTAAATGGTAGGATGGTACCGTGCTTTGCACTCCTTGTAATTACAAGGATTTTTTTTTATGGAAGAAGGTGGGAATATGAAACCAAATAATAACTATATGGAAGAATATCAATCATTAAGAGAACGCTTGTTTAATTTAGAACTTAGATTATCAATGGAAACTAGAACATTAAGTGACATAGAATATGAAAATTTAAAAAAGGAAATTTATGATGTTAAAAAAGAAATGGGAAGTTTGCTTTTTTCGATGATGGAAGAACAAAATGAAAATGTGGGAGGAATTAAAAAATGATAAATATTAAAGAGAATGAACAATTAAATAAACTGAACCATTCATGTGCTCATTTGTTAGCACATGCTGTTAAAAATTTGTATCCTCATGCTATGTTTTGGGTAGGACCGGTTATAGATGAGGGATTTTATTATGACATTGATTTAGGTACCGATGTTATTAAGGAAGAAGATTTAGTTTTAATTGAAAAAGAAATGAGGAAAATTTCAAAGGATAATAAACGTATTACAAGACTAGAATTATCTAAGCGTGAAGCTTTGGATATGTTTGAAAATGATCTTTATAAGATTGATTTAATAAATAATTTAGCTGATAAAGAGATTATTACTGCTTATAAGCAAGATAGCTTTATTGATTTGTGTAGAGGCCCTCATATGGAGTCAACTAAGGATATGAAATACTTTAAATTATTAAAAGTATCAGGTGCTTATTTTAAGGGCGACTCTAAAAACAAAGTGCTTCAAAGAATATATGGTGTCTGTTTTAATACTGAAGAAGATCTAAATGAACATATCTTAATTTTAGAGGATCGTAAAAACAGAGATCATCGTAAATTGGGTAAAGAATTAGATATTTTTATGACTCATGATTTAGTTGGCCCTGGATTGCCTATGTGGCTTCCAAATGGCGCTACTGTACGTCGAATTCTTGAAAGATATATAGCAGATAAAGAATTATCTTTAGGATATTCTCATGTCTATACTCCTAGTTTAGCAAATGTTGAATTATATAAAACCAGTGGACATTGGGATCATTATAAAGAAAATATGTTTCCGCCAATGAAAATGGATGAAGAGGAATTTGTACTTCGACCAATGAATTGTCCGCATCATATGTTAATCTATAAGAATTCAATTCATTCTTATAGAGATTTACCAATAAGAATTGGCGAACTTGCTCATGATTTTAGGTATGAAGCTAGTGGGGCTGTTTGTGGGCTTGAAAGAGTACGAGCTATGTGTCAAAATGATGCTCACTTATTTGTAAGGCCAGATCAAATTGAAGAAGAATTTGCTAATGTTGTTAAATTAATATTGGATGTTTATAATGACTTTAATATTAATAATTATTCATTTAGATTATCATTAAGAGATAAGGAAGATAAAGATAAGTATTTTGATGATGATGCTATGTGGGAGAAAGCCGAAAGTACTTTAAGAAAAGTTTTAAATGATTTAGATGTTGAATTTTTTGAAGCTGAAGGGGAAGCTGCTTTTTATGGTCCGAAATTAGATGTTCAAGTTCAAACAGCTTTAGGACATGAAATAACATTATCAACTTGTCAATTAGACTTTTTATTGCCTGAACGTTTTAATTTAACTTATATAGATAATAGTGGTGAAAAGAAAAGACCAGTTGTTCTTCATAGAGCTATTTTAGGAACAATTGATAGATTTACGGCCTTTTTAATAGAAGAAACAAAAGGGGCATTTCCTCTTTGGTTAGCTCCAATTCAAATTAATATTTTACCTGTTAATAATCAATTTCATTTAGATTATGCTAAAAAGATAAATGAACTATTATTAAGTGAAAACATTAGGGTTATTTTGGATGAACGTGAAGAGAAAGTCAGCTATAAAATGAGGGAAAGTCAAATTAAAAAGATTCCTTATACGCTTATTTTAGGAGATCGAGAAGTAGCTGATAATTCAGTTAGTTATCGTAAGTATAATAGTGAGGAAACGATTACTGTTAGTAAAGATGAATTTGTTGTTTTAATAAATGACCAAATTAAAAAGATGAAATAAAGGGAGTATAGTTTATGAAAAATGAAATGAATAAGAATTATTTGTCATGGGATGAAACTTTTCTAGCTTTGTGTAAATTAGTCTCATTACGTAGTAAAGATAAATATCATAAAACTGGTAGTTGTATTGTCGATTCTAAAAATAGAATTATGGGTTTGGGATATAATGGTCTTCCTTTAGGATGCGATGATAATGTATTTCCAAAAGATAATAGTGAGAATGTTTATAATGATAAAGATACTTATATGATCCCATCAATTGTTAATGCAATATTATTATCAAGACGTAATTTAGAAGGCTGTGCTTTATATACAACTACTTTTCCATCTACAGATGAGACTAAAATGATTGTTCAAAATGGGATTTCAAAAGTATATTATATAAATGATATCGATCATGAATCTGATGACTTTATAGCATCTCTTAGAATGTTAGATGCTAGTAAGGTTATTTATAAAAAATTAAATGATTTAGAAGTTAATTGTTCTGATAAATCTTTAATAACTTGGGATGAAGCATTTATTGGATTATCTAAGATTGTTGCAATGCGTAGTAAAGATCCAAATACGCAAGTAGGTGCTTGTATAGTTGATGAAAAGCATAGGATAATTAGTTTAGGTTATAACGGATTACCTTTTGGTTGTGATGATAAATGTTTTCCATGGGGGAGAGATAGTGAAAATGTTGTAGATACAAAATATCCTTATGTTGTTCATGCTGAAGTTAATGCTATAAGTATTGCTCAAACTACTTCACCAAGGGATTTAAGTAATTCAACAATCTATTTATCATTATTTCCTTGTAACAATTGTGCTGCTAAGATAATTCAAGCAGGCATTAGTGAAGTACTTTATGTATTGGATAAATATGCTGATACTGATGCTTATAGGGCTTCTAAACGTATGTTAGATGAAGCTGGGGTGGTATATCGTAGAATAGATGATGTAGACATCACTGTTAAAGGATATAACAAGACTATAAAAAGATAGTAATATTTATAAATTATTTGGAAAATCGATTTATGAGTGATATAATGTTTATGGTAAATACTTGTGTATTTAAAAAACATTGGGGGATAATTGGTAATATCAAAATCATGGAGTAGAGGATGTGACATATGCCAACCAAGATGGATGCCAGCATATCGCAAGAGATGGTTTATAAATTAGACAAGGATCCTGCTTATATAAAGAAGATTCCTGCTTGTATGCAAACAGAAAAAATGGCGCTTGATGTCATCAAAAAAGATATCAAGCTTTTTAAACATGCTAAAGTAAAGACTCCTAAAGTATGTATGGAGGTTTTAGCTAAAGATGGTAATTGTATAAGATACATTGATGCTCCATCAAAACAAATGTGTAAATTAGCAATTACAACAACGCCTACAGCTTTACAGTATATTAAAGAACCTACAGAGGAAATATGTAAAATGGCGCTTGAACGTAATGGGTCATGTCTTCAATATATTACTAAACAAACAGCATCATTATGTAAGATAGCAATTGCTTCTAATTCTTTAGCGTTGCAATATGCTAAAAAACAAACAGAACCATTATGTTTAATGGCGGTTAATGAAGTTGGTTCTGCCTTGCAATATGTTTTAGACCAAACAAAGAAGATTGTTAGTGCAGCTGTTTCACAAGATGGGCTTGCACTTCGTTTTGCAACGATAGTTGATGATGACATATGTATGTTAGCTGTTAAGGAGAATGGTTATGCTTTGCAGTATGTTAAAAATCAAACTTCTGATATTTGCTTGACAGCTGTTTTAACTAATCCAGATGCTATCAAATATGTTTTAGAACAAACACCCTCTTTATGTTTAATTGCTGTTCTTAAAAACCCTTTAGCGATAGAACATATTAAAGATCAAACAGAGATTATATGTACAGAGGCTTTAAAGAAAGAACCCAGTGTTTTAAAGTATATAAAGGTAAAGTTGCCTCAATATAAGGTTTTAGCTGTTAAAACGTGCTTAAAACGTCTTAGACGAGATGGTGATTATATAAATAAAATTAGTGATAAAGTTTTAAAAGATGTTATTTTAAAGTTATTATTTAAAGGGAGTGAAAAGGAATAATGAAGTCAGTTTATGTTCATATTCCTTTTTGTTCTTCTATCTGTACATATTGTGATTTCTGTAAATTATATTATGATAAAACATTGATTAAAACTTATCTTAAAGCTTTAGAACTTGAAATAACGAATATTTATAATGGAGAACCAATAAGAACTATTTATATTGGTGGAGGAACCCCTAGTGTTTTAGACATGGAAGATTTAAAACATTTATTTGAAATATTAAAAATATTCTCTTGTCAAAATTTAGAAGAATATACAATTGAATGTAATGTAGAGGATATTGAAGAGGAAAAACTTAAACTATTTAAAAATAATGGCATTAATCGTCTTAGTATTGGTGTTCAAACTTTTAATCCTAAATTCTTGAAAATATTAGGAAGAAATTATACTTATGAATCGGTAAGTAATGCTATAGAAATAGCTAAAGAGGAAGAATTTACAAATATTAGTATCGATTTAATATATGGAATTAATGGTCAAACAATAGACGATTTAAAAACCGATTTAACTAAATTGTTGAAACTAGATATACCACATGTCTCTTTATATTCATTAATAATCGAACCACATACTAAGTTATATATAAATAACTTTAAAGATTTAGATGAAGACTTAAATGCATCGATGTATGAATGGATAAATAAAATTTTAATGGATAATGGTTATAACCATTATGAAATAAGTAATTATGCTAAGGAAGGTTATGAATCAAAACATAATTTAGTATATTGGCATAATGAAGAATATTATGGTTTTGGTTTATCAGCTTCTTCCTTTATCCAAAATAAGAGGATTGATAATACAAGAAGTTTAAATCATTATTTAGAGGGTTCATATAAATTAAATGAATTAGAACTTACTAAGAGAGAGATGATGGAAAACGAAATGATCTTAGGTCTTAGATTGACCTCAGGAGTTAATAAGAATCATTTTTATAGTTTATATGGTAAAAAAATTGAAGATGTTTTTGATTTGCAAAATTTATTAGAAAATAAGTTATTGATAGATGATGGAATAAATATTTATATACCATCAGATAAATTTTTTATATCGAATTCTATCTTGATAGAATTTATAGACTAGGATATAATTAAATAGTAAGGAAGTGTAAATAATGAGAGGTAAATTAATATTAATTGAAGGAACAGATTGTTCTGGCAAACAAACGCAATCTGAATTGTTATTAAAAAAACTTATTAGTGATGGAAGAAAAGTAGAATGTTTATCATTTCCAATGTATGATACCCCTACAGGTAAGATAATAGGGGGACCCTATTTAGGTAAAGAGTCAATATGTAAGTCTTGGTTTGCTGAGGGTGCTACTAATTTAGATGCCAGAGTTTCCTCCCTTTATTATGCTGCTGATAGATTATATAATATATCTAAAATTAATAAATTATTAGACGAAGGAATAGATGTAATATTAGATCGCTATACTACTTCAAATATGGCTCATCAAGGTGGTAAGGTTAAGGAATATAAAGAAAGACAAGAATTATATAAGTGGATTGATGATTTAGAATATGGATTTTTAAAATTACCTAAACCTGATTTTGCATATTTATTATATATGCCTCATTCATATGCTCAACAATTAAGACTCTCAAGATCGGAAAACGAAAAGTTAGATGAACATGAGAATTCTGAAGAACATTTAAAAAATGCTGAGAACGCATATTTAGAATTAGCTGATATATATAATTTCACTATAATTAATTGTGTCAAAGATGAAAAAATAGAATCGATCGACGATATTAATAATGAATTATATAATTCAATAACTTCAAAATTACAAGATTAAAAAAACAGTATTTAATACTGTTTTAATTTATATCTTTTTTATTTCTGATAAATTCTCTTAACATTTTAGTTAAAGCTCTTTTTTCTATTCGTGATACATAGCTACGACTTATATGAAGCTCTTTAGCAATATCTTTCTGTGTTATTTCATCTTGATCATATAACCCATATCTCTTGATTATTATGTTTCGTTCACGATCAGTTAGGATATCCATATACTCTTGTAAAGCTTGAATGTTATCTTTTATATTAATATCTTCAATAAAGTCTGGTTTCGGTGTTTTTAAAATATCTAAAAAGGATATTTCATTACCATCTTTGTCAAAACCTATAGATTCATTTATACTTATATTTTTACTATTTTTCTTATCACTTCTGAAATGCATTAGAATTTCATTTTCAATACACCTAGCACAATAAGTAGTTATTCTTGTTTCATGTTTTTTTGAAAAGGTATCAATTCCTTTTATTAAACCAATTGTTCCAATGCTTATTAAATCATCAATATCTTCTTGTCTTTTCTCATATTTTTTTACTATATGTGCTACTAATCTAAGATTATGTTCAATCAATTTATTACGAGCTTCTTTATCTCCTAATAAATGTTTTTCAATATATATTTTTTCATCTTCTTTAGAAAGCGGGTCAGGGAAAACACTATTTGAATAGGACCCCATTAATAACATATTTTTAATAATTTCAGTTAAAAAAGAAAACAGCACAATATCACTCCTAATCAAGTATATTAAATTCTGATCTAAAATATATGTTGTTCACTTATTGAAAAAATAAGTAGTGTAAAGTTATAATGTAAATAAATGTATATAGAGTGTTGTGTTTACATTAGGCTTATTGTATAATGAATAAAATATAGGAGGATTGATATATGAAAAAGAAGGTTAAAGTATTATTGGTAATTATAGCAATTCTAATAATAGTAGTATGGTTATGTATATTTGTTGTTGATTGTGTGAGAGTTAAAAATCATCAAAAGCCGATGCTTATATTTAACACCAACCATTTCGATTATAATGATGGATATGTTGTTGAGTATGATTGTTTAGGATATAAATATTTTGAGTATCGAAGAGAAGCGATTGAAGAAGAAGATTTAGCTCCCTTCTGGGCGTCATATAAAGAATAGGTTCTTAAGTAAAAGAGTTCTTGATTTAATATCTTGGTAGTTTAAGCTCTTTTTTATTTTGTCAAATTAATGTTCTAAGCTCCACAAGAGTTTTTTTATTGTATAATAAGAGGGTAGAATTAAAATATTTTACAATTTGGAGGTAGATAATGAAAATTGCATTTTTAGGTACAGGAGCTTTTGGGCTATCTAATGCTCTTATGGCTAGTGAAAACAACCACGAGATTATGATGTGGACAAAATTTGAGGAAGAAAAGGAAATACTAATTAAAAATTCAGGTAATTCAAAGTTATTACCTAATATAGTATTACCTAGTAATATAAAATACACAACTGATATGGAAGAATGTGTAGCTGGTAGTGATCTAATAATGATTATGGTTCCAGCAGGTTTTGTTGATTCTGTTAGTATTGAATTAAAAAAATATTATAAGGACCAATATATTTGTATTGGTTCTAAGGGGATAGAACAAGACACATGCTTATTTGTAGATGATGTAGTTAGAAAACAAATTAAGACAAAGAAATTAGCCGTTATTTCAGGACCATCTTTTGCAGTTGATCTTGCAAGTTATGTGCCAATTGGTCTTACTTTAGCTAGTGAGGATAAGAAAACGGCTAAAGTAATTAAAGAGGCTTTAGAAAACAAATATTTAAAAATAAGAACTTGTGATGATATTCTTGGTGTTGAAATTTGTGGATCAATTAAGAACATAATTGCAATAGCGTGTGGTATGGTTGATGGAATGGGGTTACCAGAATCAACTCAAGCTATGCTTATAACAGAATCAATGCATGATATAAAACAACTTATTCATGCTTTAGGTGGAGATAAGAAAACAATATTATCTTATGCAGGAATAGGGGATTTAATTTTAACTTGTACCAGTACAAAGAGTCGTAACTTTAGTTTTGGACAATTGATTGGTTCTAAAGCACCTCAAGAGGAAATAGATGCATATATAAATAATACTACTATTGAAGGATTATATACTCTAAAATCAATTTATAAATTATTGAAGAATAAACATGTAGATATGCCTATTATAGATATAATGTATGATATTATTATTGAAAAACAAGATATAACTTTATTGCCTAAATTTTTAATTGAGAAAGATTAGAAAAAGGAAGCTAAAAAAGCTTCTTTTTGGTTAATTTTCTATTACGAACAAAAGTTTGTGGTATAATGTAGATGGTGATAGTATGGATAGAATTATTTTTCACATTGATGTTAATAATGCTTTTTTATCGTGGAGTGCTATTGATCTACTTATTAATGGATTTAAGGAAGATATTAGAAATTATGATGCTGTAATTGGGGGAGACGAATCAAGACGAGCAGGTATTGTTTTAGCTAAAAGTATGGGTGCCAAGAAAAAGGGCATTATAACGGGAGAAACATTATATAGTGCAAGAAAGAAATGCCCAGGTTTAAAAGTATATCCACCTAATTATTATGTTTATCAAACAAAATCAAATAGTTTGTTTACTTTACTTAGTAAATATACTCCTGATATAGAAATATTTTCGATAGATGAATGTTTTATAGATTATGGTAAAGTAAAAAAACTATATGGTGATGAGTTGATTTTTGCTAATAAATTGAAAGATGAAATTCAAGAAAAACTTGGTTTTACAGTTAATATTGGTCTTGGAAACAATAAACTTTGTGCTAAGATGGCTTCTGACTTTTTAAAGCCTAATATGATTCATACTTTATTTAATGATGAAATTAAGGACAAAATGTGGCCTCTTTCGATTGAAGAACTGTTTGGTATTGGCAAAAAGACAAGTACTAAATTAAGAGGATTGAATATTAATACAATTGGTGATTTAGCTAATGCTGATTTTGACAAATTAGCACCTTATTTTAAAAATCAGACTATAAAAATGATTAATGCTGCTAATGGTAAAGATGGTTCTCCTGTTATAAGTGAACAAGTGGAATCAAAGGGAATCAGTAATTCAACAACTCTTGATCATGATTTGAAAACAAGTGAGGAAATTTATAAAGTTTTACATGTTATAGCTGATAATTTATGTACTGCACTTCGTGAGCAACATCGTTATGCTTGTGTAGTGGTTGTTATTTTAAAAGATCGTTATTTTAAAAGTTATTCACATCAGATGAAATTAAATAATGGAACTAATATTACTAGTGAAGTGTTTGGAATATCTAAAAAGTTACTTGATGAAATGTGGAATTTAGAACCTATAAGATTAGTTGGAATAAGACTTGATAATTTGGTTAAAGAAGTTAATTATCAGATGTCTTTATTTGAATCTAATGAAGATCGTACTAAGGTTAGTAAATTAGATAAGACTGTTGATGATTTGAAAATAAAATATGGGCATAATGTTATAGGAAATGCTTATTTAAAGGATGATAATATAATAAAAAAATATTGATTATATTACCGTAAACTTACCTTTCATTGACTTGACAGTGAGTTTGGATGAATCGTATAATGTACCTGCAATAGAATGTTTTTTCTCCGTATATAAGTGTGAAAATCATTAAGCAGTTTTAGAAAGAAGGAGAAACATCAATGATAAAGCTAATGAAATATTTAAAGCCATTTACTATATCAATAATTGTCATTATTTGTTTATTGTTTGTTCAAGCAATTTGTAATTTAGCATTACCTGAATATATGTCTAAAATAGTAAATAACGGGATTCAACAAAAAGGAATAGAAAACTCTGTACCTGATGTTATTAGGAAAAATGAGTTTGATAAATTAATGTTATTTATAGCTGATGAGGACAAGGAAAAGATAAGATCTTTCTATAATTTTTTAGATAAGGAACAATTATCAGATCTTGATTATGAAGAATACTTAAAAGATTATCCTTTGTTAGAAGAGAGTTCTCTGTATGAACTTAAAGCTTTAAAAAAGGGAGAAATAGATGAGATTAATCTTATATTGGGAAAGGCTATTTTAGTTTCTTTAGATATAAGTGAAAATGGTTTTACTTTATTACCAGATAAATATCAATCTTTATTAGGTTTAGATCCTTTTCTTATAATTAGCACTATGTCTGCTGAAGAAAAAACTATCGTAATGGAAGAAATAAATAAGAAGATAGATCAACTACCTGAGTCAATAATCACCCAATCTTCTATTGTATATATAGAAACTGAATATGAAAGTATTGGAATTGATACTAATAAGTTACAAGAGAATTATATTATCACATTTGGATTAAAGATGATCGGCGTTGCTCTTGCTAGTATGATAATTAGTATTTTGGTTGGCTTTCTAGCTTCTCGTTTGTCAGCTGGTTTTGGTCGTAATTTACGTGAAAAAGTTTTTAGTAAAGTTGAGAGTTTTTCAAACATAGAATTTGATAAATTTGGAACCTCTTCTTTAATTACGCGTACGACTAATGATATTATGCAAATTCAAACCATAATCGTAATGTTAATTAGGGTTGTTTTTTATGCGCCTATTTTAGGTCTTGGTGGTGTTTTAAAAGTACTTTCAACTGATATATCAATGGGCTGGATTATAGCTGTTTCAGTTATTGCTATTTCAGTAGTTATATTTATTTTATTTACTGTTACAATTCCTAAATTTAAGATTGTTCAGAAGTTGTTGGATAAAATTAATCTTAGGATGCGTGAAAATTTAACTGGAATGCTTGTTATTAGAGCTTTTAATGCCCAAAAGCATGAAGAAGAAAAATTTGATAAGGTTAATAGAGATTTAACTGAAACAGATCTTTTTACCATGCGAGCTTTTTCGTTTGCTTTTCCTCTAATGACTCTTATTATGAATATTGCTACAATTCTTATTGTTTGGGTTGGTGCTCGCCAAATTGATAGTGGTTCTATTATGATAGGTGATATGATGGCTTTTATCCAATATACAATGCAAATAATTACGGCTTTCTTAATGATTTCGATGGCTTTTATTAGATTACCAAGAGCGTCTGTTGCAGCGAATAGAATAGTAGAGGTACTAGATACAAAACCACTTATTGTTGATTCAACTAAATCTAAAAAATTTCTTAAGAATTTCTTAGGTAATATTAAATTTGAAAATGTATCATTTAAATATGCTGATGCTGATGACTACATTATTAAAAACATAAGTTTTGAAGCAAAACCAGGCCAAACTACTGCTATTATTGGTAGTACTGGTTCTGGAAAGTCAACTGTTGTTAATTTAATACCAAGGTTTTATGATGTAACCGAAGGTAGAATTTTGATTGATAATAGAGATATTAGAGATGTAACTCAACATGATTTACGTGATAAAATTGGTTATGTTCCTCAAAAAGGGATCCTTTTTTCAGGCACTGTTGCAAGTAATTTGAGGTATGGTAAAGAAAGAGCTTCTAAGGAGGAAATGACATATGCAACTGAGATTTCCCAAGCTGTGGAATTTGTTTTGACTAATCCACAGAAATTTAATTATTCTATTTCACAAAGTGGTAATAATGTTTCTGGTGGTCAAAAGCAAAGATTATCAATTGCAAGAGCACTTATAAAGAAGCCTAAAATATATATTTTTGATGATACTTTTTCAGCTCTTGATTTTAAAACAGATGCGCTTTTGCGTAAAGCATTAAAGAAGGAAACGAAAAATAGTACTGTCTTAATTGTTGCGCAAAGGATAAATACTATCATGCATGCAGAACAAATTATTGTGCTTGATAAAGGTGAAATTGTAGGTATTGGTTCTCATCGTGAATTAATGAAAAAATGTAGAATTTATAAAGAAATAGCTTTATCACAACTTTCAAAGGAGGAACTTATCTGATGAAAAAAGGCAATAAAATAAACACAAGTTCTAAGATGGCTGGTGGTAAGCATGCAAGAAAGATGTTTGGTGATGATGATAAAGCTAAGAATTTTGGTAAAACAATAAAGACCCTTTTAAGTTATCTTAGTGCATATAAAATCTTACTAATTTTAGTGGTATTATTCTCAATTGGTAGCGCAGCATTTTCAATTATTGCACCTAAATTATTAGGTGATGCTACAACAAAATTATTTGAAGGTGTCGTTAATAAAATTTATGCGGTAAAAAATGCAGGAATTGATTTTTCATATATAGGTAACATGTTACTTATTATGTTATTGTTATATATCGTAAGTACTTTATTCTCCATCCTTCAGGAATTTATTATGGCAGGGGTATCTCAAAAGTTAACCTATAAACTCCGTAAAAGTATTTCCTTAAAAATAAATAAATTGCCGCTTAAATATTTTGGTAAACAAACTCGTGGTGAAGTATTATCGAGAGTATCAAATGATGCAGATACAGTTGGGCAAACGATAGGGCAAATTATGAGTGATTCGATATCATCAATTACGACTATTATCGGAATATTAATAATGATGTTATCAATAAATGGGTGGATGACATTAGCATCATTAATCGTTATCCCCGTTTCCTTTTTATTAATAGCTTTTGTTATTAAAAAATCCCAAAAGTATTTTAAACGTCAACAAGAATATTTAGGAACCTTAAATGGCCATGTAGAAGAAATGTATGGTGGTCATAATATAATAAAGGTCTTTAATGCTGAAAAACGTTCAATTAGAGAATTTAATAAAATCAACAACAAATTATTTAATTTTGCTTGGAAATCTCAGTTTTTATCTGGTATGATGCAACCTATCATGTCATTTGTTAGTAATTTAGGTTATGTTGTTGTATCTGTTTTAGGCGGATGGTTTGCGATTAAAGGAGTTATTAAAGTAGGTGATATTTTAGCCTTTATTCAATATGTTAGATTGTTTATGGAACCTATTGGTCAAACAGCATCTATTGCAAGTATCTTACAATCTACAACTGCAGCAGCTGAAAGAGTATTTGAATTTTTAAATGAAGAAGAAGAGAGCCCTGATAATAATGAAAAATTTGAACCGAAAAAGATCAAAGGACAAGTCGAATTTAGAAATGTAAAATTTGGTTATGAAGAAGACAATATTATAATTAATGATTTTTCAACTAAGATTCTTCCTGGTCAAACGGTGGCGATTGTAGGATTTACGGGAGCTGGTAAAACAACAATTGTAAAATTGTTAATGCGTTTTTATGATATAAATGAAGGTGCAATTTTAATTGATAATCATGATATAAAGAATATACGAAGACAAGATTTAAGATCGAGTTTAGGTATGGTTTTACAAGATAGTTGGTTATTTAATGGAACCATTATGGAGAATATTCGTTATGGAAATAACAATGCAACTGATGAAGATGTTATAAAAGCAGCTCAAGCAGCTCACGTTGATTATTTTATTCATACACTACCTGATGGCTATAATATGATTATAAATGAAGAGGCAGATAATATTTCACTTGGGCAAAAACAATTATTGACAATCGCTAGAGCCTTTCTAGCAAATTCTAAAATTCTTATTTTAGATGAAGCTACAAGCTCAGTTGATACCAGAACCGAAGTGCTTATTCAAAAGTCAATGGAAAAACTTATGAAAAATAGAACAAGTTTTATAATTGCTCATCGCTTATCTACTATTCGTAATGCTGACTTAATATTAGTTATGAAAGACGGAAATATTGTAGAGTCAGGCAAACATGAAGAATTATTAGAGAAAAAGGGATTTTATACATCGCTTTATAATAGCCAGTTTGAAACAAGTTCACAATTATAAAAGAAGAGACAACTCTTCTTTTTCTATATTTATTAAAATTGGTCTTTGAAAAATGTTAACTTAATAGTATAATATATATATCAGAAAGGAGTAATAATGATGTTAGAAAAATTTATTCCGGATAAATATCAAAAAAGTGTTTTTACGATAGATTATAAAAAATTAAAATTATGTGGCATAAAGTGTATTATCTTTGATGTTGATAATACTTTAGCACCTATTTCTGCCGCTAAACCATCACGTAAAGTGAAAGATTTAGTTGAGCGCTTAAAAGATATGGGCTTTAGAGTATTAATTGTTTCCAATGCTTCAAAGAAACGTTTAACACCATTTAAAGAGCTGCTTGAAGTTGATTGCGCAGCTTCTTCAAAAAAACCTTTTGGCTTTAAATTTCGCAAAGTATTAAATGATTATAAATATAAAGTAAATGAAGTAGCAATTGTAGGAGATCAGATTATGACTGATATCTTAGGTGGTAACAGAGTGGGGATAACAACTATTTTAGTTAACCCTATAAGTACTAAAGATCAAATTTTTACTTATATATTAAGATTTTTTGAAAATATCGTGATAAAGAAAGCAATGAAAAAAGAATTATTTACTAAGGGGCAATATTATGAATAAGAGATGTAGTGGTTGTGGTGTATTATTACAATACGATAAACCTGAATTAGAAGGTTATGTTGAACATAACATATGTGAAAAATCTAAAATCTGTAGACGTTGTTTTCGTCTTCGTTTTTATGGAGATTATATCTTTGTTAATAAAAGCCACGAAGAATATGAAAATATTTTAAATCAAATTAGTAGAACAGGTGATTTAGTTGTTTATATGGTTGATATGTTTGATATAAGCGACGAATTAATAAATGTTGATAACTTATTAGATAACCCTTTGATTCTAGTTTTAACTAAAAGAGATTTATTGCCTAAATCAGTAAAAGAAAATAAAATATTTAAACATATTAAAACTTATAATTTAGATATTATTGATATGATTAGTATTAGTAGTGAAAAAAATTATAATTTAGATAAATTATATAAAATGATAATGAAACATAAAAAATCTAATAATGTTTATATCGTAGGGAATACTAATGCTGGTAAATCAAGTTTTATTAATAAGATGATTAAAAATTATTCTAACAATAAAGTTTTTATAACTACCAGTATGCTTCCAACGACAACTTTAGATTTAATGGAAATAAAGATTAATGATAAATTAACTATTGTAGATACTCCTGGTTTAGTCGAAGAGGGGAATATAGTTAAT
>Ga0265294_10000560_pt1 | contig 49637 bp, 47 predicted proteins | sample MunlanPumphouse3_FD_192504 | JGI IMG/M metagenome (GOLD analysis project Ga0265294, IMG submission 192504) | Groundwater microbial communities from a municipal landfill in Southern Ontario, Canada - Pumphouse #3 | ecosystem: Environmental > Aquatic > Deep subsurface > Groundwater | place...
AGATAGTAGTAACTTTTATAGATATAACTCAAGAGCTAAAGCAAGAACAGATGCTAGAAGAAAAAACAAGCATAAACCAAGCTCTCTTAGATAATGGCGCTGTTGCCATTTTTTTAGCATCTACACAAAGAAAAATTATTGAAGTAAATAAAAGAGCTTGTGAAATGTTTGGTTTTGAAAAAGAGGAACTATTAGGTAAAACTTTTGAAATTATACATGCGACACCTAGCTCTTATAGGGACTTTGCAGATGAGTATAAAAGATTAAAATATACAAACATAACAAATATAGAGTATGAGTTTAAAACAAAAGATAAGGATGTTATTTGGTGTGAAGTCTTTGGAACACCACTAGATAGAGATGAATTAAGTAAAGGTATCATCTGGAGTTTGATAGATATAACACAAAGAAAAAAAATACAAAATGAATTAGAACTAGAGAGAAAACTTTTCTCTGGTGGCCCTGTGATTGTTGTTGAATGGGAACCAAGTGAGAATTGGCCTATAAAGTATATATCTAAAAACTCTAAAGCTGTTTTAGGTTTTTCAAAAGAAGAGATGCAGAGTGATGATTTTGCATTTTTAGACTTAGTTCATAAAGATGATATAGCTAGAGTAGCTAAAGAAGTAAATAACTACATAACAAACGGTGTAAATATATATGAACAATCTTATCGTCTAAGACTAAAGAGCGGTGAATATAGATGGTTCTATGATTTTACGCAACTTATAAGAGATGATAGAAACAATGTGATAGCTATCCGTGGATATATGTTTGACCAAACACAACTTAAAGAGACAAAACTACTTCTTTATAATGAAAAAAAGAGATTAGAAAACATTATAGAAGGTACTAATGTTGGTACATGGGAGTACAATGTTCAAACAGCAGAGTTAGACATCAACGAAAGATGGGCTAATATGATAGGTTATACCATTAGTGAGCTTTATCCTGTGAGTATTGACACTTGGAATAGATTGACTCATCCTGATGACCTTATAGAGAGTGAGAAAAAACTTATAGAGTGCTTTGATAAAAAAAGTAGTTTTTATGAAGCAAAATGTAGAATGAAACACAAAGATGGTCACTGGGTTTGGATTCTTACTAGAGCGAAAGTTATAGAGTGGGATAGAGATAATAAAGCTCTTAGAATGGCTGGAACTCATAGCTACATAGACGATGAAGAGAAGTTAAAACAAGAAGTACTGAAAAACAAAGAGATGCTACAAGAGCTTTTTGATAACATGAAAAGTGGAGTTGCCATCTATGAAGCTCTTAATAATGGAGAAGACTTTGTGTTTAAAGATGTAAACAAAGCATCTTTAGTTATGGAGAACTTAGCAAGAGAAGATATTATAGGCAATAGAGTGACTAAAGTTTTTCCAATGGTCAAGCAAATGGGTCTTTTCGATGTTTTTAAAAGAGTTTATGAAACAGGTATCTCAGAATATCATCCAATATCTTTTTATCAAGATGAAAAACTTAGTGTTTATAGGGAGAACTATGTCTATAGAATCTCTACTAAAGAAGTTATAGCTATATATAATGATGAGACTCAAAGAGTTTTAGACAAGATTGCGCTTGAAGAGAGTACTAAAAAAGCAGAACTAGCAAACAAAGCAAAGAGTCAGTTTTTAGCAAATATGAGTCATGAGATAAGAACTCCAATGAATGCCATTATAGGGTTAAGTGAGCTTATTCAAGATACAAACTTAGATGCAAAGCAAGAAGATTTAGTAGCAAAGATAAATGGATCTTCAAAAATGCTTCTTGGCATTATAAATGATATCTTGGATTATTCTAAGATAGAAGCGGGGCGACTGAGAATTGAGCTAGAGGCTTTTAAGCTCGAAAATATATTTATGAGGCTTCGCGTTATATTTAGCGATAGTTTTGAAAAAAAGGGACTAGAACTTCACTTTTTAAGTAAGGCTGATGTTCCTAGCATTATAGTCTCTGATGAACTAAGAATAGCGCAGTCTTTAACTAACTTTTTAAGTAATGCTTATAAGTTTACACAAAAAGGTGTTGTCAAAGTCTCTGTAGAGTTAAAACAAAAGCTAAGCAACACTAAAGTACTTCTTTGTTTTAGCGTAGAAGATGAGGGCATAGGAATGAGTGAGAAGCAACTCTCTAAACTCTTTAAAGCTTTTGTTCAAGCTGATGATTCAACAACAAGAAAGTATGGCGGAACTGGACTAGGGCTTGTTATATCAAAAAAAATCGTAGAAGCTATGGGTGGGAGAATTGAGGTTTATAGTAAAGAGGGAGTTGGAAGTAAGTTTAGCTTTGAGATAGAAGTTGAGGTTAAAGAGTGCAAAGAAGATGCAAATGAGGACGATAGAGATTTCAAAGTAGTAGTTTTTGATGATGATTTGACAAGCTATGAGAAAATCTTGGAATTGCCAGACTTAAGCGGAGTCAAAATTTTACTTGTTGAGGATAATGAAATAAATCAAGAAGTAGCAACTATGATGCTCCAACGCGTAGGTATAGAGGTATTTGTTGTCTCAAATGGGCAAGAAGCTTTGGATGAATATAAAAAGCACCAGGGAGAGTATGATCTGATACTTATGGATATGCAGATGCCAATCATGGGCGGAGAAGAAGCAACAAGGCTTATAAGAGAGTTTGATAAAGTTATCCCAATAGTAGCATTAACAGCAGCTTCAAGCACAGAAGATAGACAAAAAGCTCTAGATGCTAGCATGAATGAGCATCTATCAAAGCCAATAGACTCAAACAAACTCTACTTAATAATCAAAGAATTCTCTAAAGACAAGGTCTTAAATAATTTTAATGAAGAGGTAATCTTAGATAGTAATTTTTTACAAAACTCCATAGGCTCAAAAAATCTCACCAAAAGACTCTTTGTTAAGTTTAAAGAGGAGCTAGATAGTGAGTTTAAAGATATAGTTTTAAAACTAAAGTCCAATGATTCAGAAGCTAAGATGCTTGTTCATGCACTAAGAGGAGTAAGCGGAAATTTAGGTGCTAAGGCGCTTAGTAAGATTTGTAAAAAGATAGAAGACTCATTTCATTCGGGTATAAAAAGTAGTGATATCAAAAATTTTGAGATGATACTAAGTAAAACTAAAAAAGAGCTAAGCAGGCTAATAGAAAAAGAAGAAGAGATAAAACTAAGTAGCATTAAAAGTATAAAAAAGTGTAAAGAGGAGCTAATGAAGTTTAAAGATTTGCTATCTAAATCATCCATAGTAGATGAGGCTTTTTTTAACAATATCTACTTATATATAAAAGATGAAATAACACAAGAGCGAGCAGAAGAGTTAAAATGTAGTGTAAAAGATTTGGAATATGATGAAGCAATTATAACTATAGAGGCTATACTAGAGAGCATCTCAACTTTATAAGTTGAGATATACTTTTAAACTAAACCTTGCTCTATCATAGCATCTGCTACTTTTTTAAAGCCTGCAATATTTGCACCAAGAACTAAGTTTGTAGGCTCTCCAAACTCAGCAGCAGTCTCACTTGCACTATCGTAGATATTTTTCATAATTTGAGCTAATCTTGCATCTACTTCTTCAAATGTCCAGTTGACCATAGAAGCGTTTTGTGCCATCTCTAACTGACTTGTTGAGACTCCACCAGCATTTGCAGCTTTACCAGGACCATAACAGATTTTTGAGTCTACAAAGAGGTCGACTGCTTCAGTGGTAGAAGGCATATTTGCGCCCTCACTTACACAAAAACAGCCGTTATCAAGAAGATTTTTTGCATCATTTAGATTTAACTCATTTTGAGTAGCACTTGGAAATGCTGCATAACATGGAATTGTATAAACACCGTTGCAGCCCTCAGGATACTCCTCTGATGGAGTGTACTTTGCACTTGGTCTGTATTTTACATATTCAGTAAGTCTCTGTCTGTTGACTTCTTTTAACTCTTTTAAAAGTTTTAGGTCGATTCCTTCTTTATCGTAAATCATACCGTTTGAGTCACTACACGTAACAGGGATAGCGCCTAGATGGTAGAGTTTTTCTATAGTATAGATAGCGACATTCCCACTGCCTGATACTACACAGCTCTTTCCTTCAAGACTCTCACCTCTTGCTTCTAGCATATACTTTGCAAAATAGACTGTGCCATAACCAGTAGCCTCAGTTCTAGCTAGTGAGCCACCCCAGTTTAGTGATTTTCCAGTCAGTACTCCCTCGTACTTATTAGCAAGTTTTTTGTACATACCAAACATATATCCAATCTCTCTAGCACCAACTCCGATATCTCCGGCAGGAACGTCAGTATTTGCACCGATATGTCGAAATAGTTCACTCATAAATGCTTGGCAAAACCTCATAACTTCGTTGTCTGACTTACCCTTAGGGTCAAAGTCACTTCCACCTTTGCCACCACCGATTTGAAGACCAGTTAGGGCATTTTTAAAAATCTGCTCGAAGCCTAAAAATTTAATGACTCCTGCAGTTACACTTGGGTGAAATCTTAGTCCACCTTTGTAAGGTCCAAGTGCCGAGTTAAATTCTATACGATAGCCTTTGTTTACTTGAATCTCGCCATTATCATCAACCCAGTTAACACGAAAAAATATTTGTCTCTCAGGTTCGACAATTCTTTCTATAATTTTGTGTTTTCTATATTTTGGGTATTTTATCATCAAAGGTCGAAGAGATTCTACTACTTCTTCCGCTGCTTGATAAAATTCTTTTTGGTAAGGGCTTGATCTTTTTAAGTATTCAAAAACTTCTTTAACATATGGCATTTTTATTCCTTTGTAATAAAATGAGTAAAGATATTACTCTAAAAATATTTAAGAACATGTAAATGTGACGTGCAATAGGCAGTAATTTAAGAATTTATAAATATATCAGGGAACTATTATTATTATGTGTTTTTTATAATTTTTAAAAAAAGAGTAGATTACTTTACTACTCTTGTGTTGAAGGTATGATTCTATAGCCGACACCATAGATGCTCTCTAATGAATTTACAGGTAGCTTTTTTCTAAGTTTGGAGACTAGTTTTCTAATGTTTTGGATATCAAGACTCTCCTCAGACTCTTCATATTTTTTTGCTATATCTTCATTTGAGTATATTTTACCAACTTTAGTACTTAACAACTGCATAAAGATAATCTCATACTTTGTTAAATAAACTATCTTGCCATCTTCTAAGAGCGCACTATTTACTTTATCAAAAACCATATTAGTACTCAATTGAACTTTAGGGGATGCCAGTTGCTCTGTAGTTGGAATTTGTTGAGCTTTTTTTGAGCTGTTTAGTAGGGCTCTTAGTAACTCTTGATAGTCAATAGGTTTTTTAACGAACTGCTCTATGCCTAAGTTTATAAGTGGGAGGAGATGTTTTGCATCGTCATGAGCTGATAAAATTATAAGAAGTTGAGAAGGATTTATATCATATATTTTAGAAGTTAACTCAACGCCATTTATGTTTGGCATCTGAATGTCACTAAGAACTATATCGTAGTAACTAGAAGTCTCTTCCTGATACTCTTTATATTTTAGTAGAGCGCTTTTACCATCACTTACACTATCTACTCTTTTGAAAAAATTTTTGAGTATTTCTGTTGTGCTTTGTCTTAAATCGTCATGATCTTCAGCAAATAGTATAGATAGATTTTTAGTATATTTTAGTATTTCTTTGGAATTTAACATTTTAATATCCAGTTAAAGTTAGTTTAGCAGCTATGAGTATATCTTTTATTGAATGTAATTTCAATAAATAACGCTACAATTCTAATAATTAAAAACAATGGAAATTATTGTGTTACAAATAGTTGTTGTAAGATTAATGAAAAAGAGAAGAAGATGAAGATAATAATAAACGGTAATGAAAGAGAGTTTAAGGAGGATGCCACTCTACAAGAGGTATTAAAAGAGCTATCTTTAGAGGGCAAAGTAATGGCAGCAGCCTTAAATATGGAGATAGTTAAACAGGCTGAGTGGAAGAGCTGTGTACTAAAGGACTTGGATAAGTTAGAACTTTTGGACTTTGTGGGGGGAGGCTGACTCTACCGCTACAACAGCAATAGCATACTCTCCATCATGGGTGATAGAGAGAGAAGTATCTGTTATATGAAAAGCTGTAATGAGCTTTTGAGAGAGTTCTAATATTGGAGCGCCTCTTTGTGTTTTTGAGATCTTAATATCTTTAAATGAGCAATCTCCTCCGATGCCTACTCCAAGAGCTTTAGAGAGTGCCTCTTTTGCAGCCCAAAAACCAGCAGCAGTCCTATAGTTTGAAGCGAGCTCAATCTCAGAAGGCGATAAAAACCTCTCTAAAGCCTTTTGTCCAAATTTCTCGATGAGTTTTTGCATTCGAGAAGTCTTTATAAGATCAATTCCAATCATTTAAAACCTTAAGCTAAATTACTGAGATTATAGCATATTGAACTTTTTAAATGATTGTTTTACAAGAGAAAAACTGCTTAAACAACAGCTATATAAAGGTTACTCTTTAGCGACAATTGACAAGGGTCAATACTGATTTATCTAAATCATACTAAAATTGTCCGAATTAAAAACCAAGAAGGAATTACAATGAAATCACTATTTTTAAGAATGCGCTCTATTCATATCAGCGCGTTCATACTTTTGCCTATCAACGCATTTTTCTTTACCGAGAGTATTGTCGGAGCGACTGTTCAGTATATAATCGCATTTATTTTAATAATACATGACATTGATGAGAAAAAATGGGGAGTTGATCTTAGTCGTAAGATAAATAGCTCTTTAGAATCTATGGATCTCTCAAAAGAGATTGTAATAGATACTCGTTTTAATTCTGAATCTGCAACTATGTTAAATGCAGTTATATTTTTTAAAAATAAGATAAAAATTGCGATATTGGGATTTTTAGATCAATCAAAAACGCATGATGAAATCTCTTCAAAACTTCGAGACATTGTCTCTTTTTTAAATGCACAAACAGAAAAAGAGAGAACAATAATAGAATCGAGTGCAAGAAATGCAAACAATATGAGTACGATTTTTGAAGATATAAATGAAAGTGCACAACTAAGTAAAGAGGAGATGCAACAGATTGACACTTATTTAGGAGATACACAAGCAAATATAATCTCTCTTGGGCAAAAGATTCAAAGTAGTGTAGAAAAAGAGACTTCATTAGCGAGTGAATTAAATCGCCTAAGTCAAGATGCACAAAAAACAAAAGATGTCCTTGGTGTTATAGATGATATAGCAGATCAAACAAATCTCTTAGCTCTCAATGCTGCGATTGAAGCAGCAAGAGCAGGAGAGCATGGAAGAGGTTTTGCTGTAGTTGCAGATGAGGTAAGGCTCTTGGCTGAGAAAACCCAAACAAGCTTAGGCGAGATAAATATAATAATAACTGCAGTTGTTGATTCAATTCAAAAAATAAGTACCCAAATGAACGATAATGCAAAAGAGATTTATGAACTAGAAAATGTTTCTAGTTCGGCAAATGAAGTTATAGATAAACTTATCGCAGTTTCTAGTAAAAATATAAAGCTCTCAAATAACATAGCTCAAAAAGCGTTAGAAGTAAAAGGGGAGACTAAAGAAGTTATGGAGTCATCTAAGCAGATTGAAGTTATATTTAATGAGAATTCTCAGCAAATAGAAGAGATAAGAGAGATTGCAGAGACACTACACAGTTGGGGCGTTAGCTTAAAAGAAAAGCTAAATGAGTTTAAAATTTGAAAATAAATAAATATAACTTAATCCTTAAGCACTATAAATTTGAAGCAGAGGATGCTCTGCTTCTTAAGGGCATTTCAAAAATCATGATACCTTTTACAGAAGATTTTCTTGATAAATTTTATGAGTTTATCTTTGAGTTTGATCATGCTAATAAATTTATAAGTACAGAAGAAATTTTAAAAAGACATAGGGTAGAGATTGGTAAGTGGTATCATGCTCTTTTTTGTGGATGCTATGATGAGTGTTATTTTCAAAAACTATCTACTATAAGTGAGGTACATGTTAAAATAGGGCTTCCTGCTCACTATGTAAATGCTGCTTTTTCTTATGTTAGAAGGTTTGTGCGAGAGATTTTGATTAGCAATAGAGAGTTTGAACTTATAAGTTCATTTGAAAAACTTGTAGATATCAACTTGGATATCCTAACTTTAATATATAGAGAAGAAGAGCAGAGTAAGCTCTTAGATGAGATAGTTTTTATCAAAAGATGCGTTGAAAAGAGCGCAATTATTCCTTTTGTACAACCTATCATAGATGTAAAAACAATGAAAATACAAAAATATGAATGTCTTATGCGTTTGATAGATGATAATGGCTGCGCTCACTCCGTTTTTCCTTATCTTTTAACAGCAAAAAAAACTTACCTTTATAATCCAATGATGAAAATTATGCTTGAAAGGTCTTTTGAATTATTTTGCCAAACTGATGTGGAATTTAGTGTCAATTTAGGTTATGAAGATATAGCAAACAGTGAGTTTAAAAACTATATTTATAAAAAAATACTTAGCTGCGCTCATCCTAAAAATATTATTTTTGAAATCCTTGAGACTGATTTTATAGAAGATTTTGAGATCATTATAGACTTTGCAAAAACTGTTAGAAGCTATGGCTGTAAAATAGCCATTGATGATTTTGGTAGTGGATATTCAAATATAGAAAACATTATAACCCTTAAGCCTGAAATTCTTAAAATAGATGGCTCTTTAATCAAAAATATAGATTCATCAGCAGAAGCTAGGACAATTGTAAAAAATGTAATAAATATGGCAAAAGAGTTAAACACAAAGACAGTAGCTGAGTATATTCATAATAAAGAAGTGCTAGAGATTGTTCAGGAATTAGGAGTGGATTTTCTTCAGGGATTTTATCTAGGAGAACCTTTTGATTTTGGTAAAGAGGCAAATAACCTAACTTTAAAAAGATAGGTTATTTATCTAAATTTTACTGAACTACAAACTCAGTAAAGTAGATGCCTTTGATTCGACCATCTGAAATCATTGCATTTAGAGTGTCCATAATTTGCTCACTTACTTTTTGTTTACCTTTTTTAGAAGATATCTCTTCTAATGACTTAGATGTTAGTATTCTTATAACTCTATCTCTAATAACTGGAGATTTGTTGTCAAGCTCTATACTAAGCTCTTTTCCCTCTAACTCTAGTGACATCGTAACTTTGAGATATCTACGACCTGAATCACTCTTTAAGTTTACTGTAAAGGTGTCTAGTGGATATAAAATGCCTATATCATTTAGCTTTCTTGAGTCACTATATTCATCTGAACTTTGTCTAGTTTGTGGCGTTCTCTTTTCACTAGTTTGAGATGCAACTTGGGTGTTTGCTGGTACATTATCATTACCCATAAGCATAAATGCCACGACTGCGCCAACAATTATTATGAGTGCTAAGACAACTATGATGATTATTATCAGCATATTACTAGATTTTTTATCTGTTACTGTATCTTTAGTATTTTCTTCTTCTGCCATAATTTTTCCTTAAAATATTATTTTGCTAGTATATCGCAATATCTAAAATAATTATGAGTTATCATCTGTATTAGCTAGGTCTTTTAGAGGTAAAAACTCATATGAGTCTGCATTGTAATATTTGATTTCACCAGTCTCTATATCATAGAGCCATCCATGTATAGAGAGCTTGGAATCCTCAAAAGCTTTTTTAACTAATGGATATGTTAAAAGGTTCTCTAGCTGTTTCATAATTGATAATTTCTCTGTAAGTCTATATAGTTGCTTCTTATCAGCGTTAGCTCCAAGGCTTAAAATTGCATTCATTTTAGCACTATTTCCAAGCTCAAGCCACTTTTTAGTATGAACTAAAGATGGATCACTTATATCTTTATAGAGACTACTAATAGCACCACAATGAGTATGCCCACAAATAATGATCTTCTCAACATGTAAAACGCCAACCGCATACTCAATGCCAGATGCAGTGGCATGATAATCTTCATCAGGTTTGTATGGAGGAACAAAGTTTCCTACATTTCTAATTACAAACAGATCCCCAGGAGCAGATTGAATCATCAAATCTGGGATAACTCTAGAGTCAGAACAACCTATAAAAAGGGCTTTTGGACTCTGCCCACTTGAGACTAATTTTAGTAAGGACTCTTTATTTTTTTTAAAGTATGATTTGAAAAGTTCGTTGCCCTGAGCATACTCTTCTAAATTCATCTATTTAGATACACTTTGTAATCTCTAAAGCTTTTATTATCTCTTCAAAGATACTTCCAGCTTCGCGATTATTATCATCATGGTATTCTATAACTAAAACCTCTCTACCACCAGAGATGCTTGTTGTGTAAGTCTCAGGCTGTTTTTTATGTTTTTTAATTATATTTGCAACGCAATAATTTACTCGTTCTTTTTCTTCATCGCTTTTATAAGCCAATGATAGCCTAGAAAATCTCTCTTCACTTCTAAATTCAGCATCTATCATCGATATCCTTTATACATATGTTTTGAAATTATAGTCAATATAGGTTTAAAAAGCACCAAACGAGCTAAAAATCAGTACCATTCTATAAGTTTTGTTACTTCATCTACTATAAAAACTTTCATGCTACTCTTCTCAAGAGGTTTTTTTGCTACTAAGGCTTTTGTTATATTTTGCATCTTAGCCTCTTTTAGCCTCACATCAAGTCCATAAACATCCCTTACATCTCCCACTAGTGAGACCTCTCCGATAAATACAGTCTCTTTTGATATTGCACGATTTTTAAAACTGCTGATAATGGCAGCTAAGACTGCTAAGTCTGCGCTAGTCTCACTTATCTTGATGCCTCCAGTTATGTTTATAAAAACATCATAACCAGATAGTGGAATCTCTAATTTTCTCTCCAAAAGTGCTAGAAGCATATTTAGTCTGTTAGTATCAAAACCTGTGGCTTGCCTTTTTGAGTTTGGTGTATGTGACTCAGAGACTAGGGCTTGAACTTCAAGAATTATGGGGCGAGAACCTTCCATAACTACAGTCAAGGCTGATCCAGCTTGCTCGGAATTTCGGTTAAAAAACCTAGATGCAACATCAGTAGCTGAGACTAAACCATCACTTCTCATCTCAAAAACACCTATCTCACTTGTAGGCCCAAAGCGGTTTTTAAAACCCCGTAAGATGCGAAGCTCTTGAGATGAATCCCCCTCAAAATAAAGCACAGTATCTACCATATGCTCTAGTACTCTAGGACCTGCGATTGAACCCTCTTTTGTAATGTGACCTATGATAAAAATAGCTATGTTTCTCTCTTTTGCTACCCTCATAAGCTCAAAGGTGATTTGTCTAACTTGTGTGACAGAACCAGGTGCTGAAGTGATATTTTCAGAGTAGATGGTTTGGATGGAGTCTATGATAAGAAACTCATAGGCTCTATGTTCGAGTTCAAGTAAAATCTGCTCTAGTCTAATCTCGCTTAGAAGATATAATGTATTTTCATTTGATTTTAGGCGGTTAGCACGGAGTTTTATTTGTGAAGCTGACTCCTCTCCTGTTACATAAAGAACATTTTTACCACAAGATGCAATGTTAGAGGCTACTTTTAAGAGCAGGGTTGATTTACCAACTCCAGGGCTTCCACCGATGAGAGTAAGGGAGCCTGGGACTATTCCGCCACCTAAAACACCATCAAGCTCAACATCTAAAGAGCTATATCTATAGACTTCATCTTCTATGATGTCGTTCATGCTTATAGCTTTTGAAGCTTGGTTTGAACTGGTTTTTGTCTGCTTTACAACTTCTTGCTGATGCTCACTAAGCTCTATAAATGAGTCCCAAGCTCCACAATTAGTACATTTTCCCATCCACTTTGGAGTGGTTAGTCCACAATGCTGACACTCAAAGAGAATTTTTTTCTTAGCCATAACTATTGCCTTAATTTTACTTTGTAAAATGAAGGGATTCCTTCACTTTATTTTGTCACGCCAAAGGGAGTAATCCCTTTGAACGCGCTTTGAGTTTCCTTCGGCAGGAAACTCTTGCACTAGTGCATCTTTTTTATAATGATAAAGAATTGAATGCTCTGAAAAATTATTAAGTTGGATCCTGAATCAAGTTCAAGATGACCGTCTATTTGTTCAGGATAATGCCTGTCCCGTCATTCCGTGCTTGACACGGAATCTAATTTTAGATCAATCAGAGAGTTTTATTATAGTTAAGAATAAAAAAAGAGGCTTAAAATGTGACAAAATGCCATGTAAAAGATGAAACTATGCAGTTTCTTCTATAAAGATAGCATCTAGAAGAGTATCTACAAACTCATACTTGTCAAATGGAGTCAAATCTTCACTCTTCTCACCAGTTCCAACAAACAAAATAGGAAGCTCTAGCGCATAAGCTATAGAGAAAACTGAGCCACCTTTTGCAGTTCCATCTAGTTTTGTAATGATGATGCCATCTATTCCTATCATCTCATTAAAAGCTTTTGCTTGTGAAATTGCAGAGTTTCCTTGCGTTCCATCAACCACTAAGATAGTTCTATGTGGAGCACCACTATGGGCTTTATCGCAGATTCTTTTTATCTTTTTAAGCTCATTAGCTAGGTTTGTTTGGGTGTGAAGACGACCTGCTGTATCGATGATAACATTATCAAAATTTTTGGATTTTGCAGAGTCTATAGTGTCATAGGCTACTGCTGAGGAGTCGTGCCCTTGAGAAGATGCAACAATTGCTACATCTATCTTTTTCGCCCATAAAGTTAGTTGCTCAATCGCAGCTGCACGAAAGGTATCTCCAGCTCCGAGGATTACTTTTTTGTCCTCATTTTTATACCTTTGGGCTAGTTTTGAGATGGTTGTAGTCTTTCCTGCACCATTTACTCCAACTATCAGTTCAACAAAAGGAGCCGTAAACTCTGGCTCCTTATAGCTTGTATAAGCAAGGGTCGCTAGAAGTTTTGAGCGAAGGATCTCTCTTGATATCTTCTCTTGATAGGTTTCATTTAGGATTTTCTCTATTAGCTCATACTCAACATCAGCTTCAAGCAAAATTTCTTCTATCTCATCTTTAGAAAAAGTGAGTTTTTTCTTTGGAACTACACTTTTTATGGCCTCAGCAGTCTTTGAAAGAGAGTTTTTGATAAAGCCAAACATACCTTAGACCTCTACTTGTTTATAGCAAGTTTGATATCGCTCTCTATAAGTTCTTCTTCTATTGAACCTATAAAATGATTGATATATTTACCATCTTTATATAGCGCCATTACAGGGATTGGATATCTATCTCCAAGTTTTAGTTCATTTACTATCGTGTCAGCTAAACGACGATTTTGATCAGAGTTTACGAGAGTATAGTTTGCGTTGTACTCATTTCTAAAATCTAGTAGTTTAGAATTTTCTATACCTTCTTCTATCGAGATGCCAATGACAATAAGATCGTCTTTGTACTTCTCTTGAAGTGAAGTAAGATGAGTGGCAGCTCCACGACAAGGTGGACACCAAGTAGCAAAGATATCAAAAAGAACAACTTTGCCTTGTGCATCTTTTAAAACAAAGTCAGAACCCTCTTTTTTTACAACATATTGTTTGTTGTCAAGTGCAGTTAAGATGAACTCGTTTTTTGCAATAATACTGTTTGCCTCTTTAGCTTTTGTATCGCTTTTAGGTTTATCATCGCTACATGCAACAAAAAAGAGAGCTGATACTAAAAGAAGTGAAGTAGTGGTTTTTTTAAACATTAATGTACCTTTATTTAATTATTATAGTAAAATATGCGAAATTATAACCGAAAGTTTTTATATGCTTCTTACAAAATCAACATTTAGACGCAATTGTATCAAAAAGATGAAGAATGCCTCAATGTCAAATAAATACTATAGAGATGCAATACTTAACAAGCGTCTTTTAAAAGAGATACAAAAGCGAAAACCAAAGTCAATTTTGTTTTACTATCCGCTAGACTTTGAGGCAGATATACGAAAAACACTCTTTAAACTGCGTAAAGTTTGCGATGTTTATCTACCATTTATGCAAGATAAAAGTTTTAAAGTAGTACCATTTAGATTGCCGCTAAAGAGAAAGAATTTTGGTATTTACGAAGCGGGAAATACACTAAGAAATATAAATAAAATTGATATAGCCATAGTACCTGCGGTTGGGGTTGATGGTAAATTACAGAGAATAGGCTTTGGAAAAGGGATGTATGATCGTTTTTTTGAAAGATTGAGAAAAAAACCATATACTATCTTTGTGCAACCAGATATTTGTTTTACAAAAGAGTTTATATGTGATGAGTATGACATTGCATGTGATTTACTATTAACACCAAAAATTATAAAAAAACGAAGAACTAGGGGCTAAGAGAACAGGAAAAAAAATGTTAAATGAGATACTAATAGGTGGCTCAGTTGCTACTATAAGTGGTCTTTTTGGTTTTTTTATCTCTAAGAAAATAACTCATGCAAACTTTGATGTTTTTGTTGAAAAAGCAAAAGCAAAAGCAAGTGTCATAGAAAATGAAGCACAACACCTTTTACATAAGTCAAGTCTAAGAGCTCAAGAGATTGAGTTTGAAGCTAAAAAAGAGTTTGATAATGCAAAAGAGAGAGCAAAGGCTCACTTGGCTCAGCGAGAAGATGATGTTACAAAAAAAGAACAGAGTTTTAAGAGATATAAACAAAATGAAGAGAAAAGACTTCGTGATGAAGTAAGAGTATTAGAAGCCAAAAAGCTAGATTTAGATAGAAATGAGAAGTCGCTAGAAGCGCTAAAGAAAAAGTATGAAGACAAAATCGATGAAGCACTTCATACTATAGAAAATAGTGCAGGAATGACTCAGGATGAAGCTAAAAAGGTTCTTTTAGAGAGTATAGAAGAGAAGAGCCGCGCTGATGTAGCTCACATAGTAAGACGCTATGAAAATGAGGCAAAAGTAGAGGCTAAGAAAAAAGCGAACTATATTTTAGCTCAAGCTACAAGCAGATATGCAGGAGAATTTGCATCGGAGAGGCTTACAAATATTGTTCATTTAGAAGATGATGAATTAAAGGGCCGCATCATAGGAAAAGAGGGCAGAAATATAAAAGCTCTTGAGACTCTTCTTGGTGTTGATATTATTATAGATGACACTCCAAATGCCATCTTGGTTAGTAGTTTTAACCTCTACCGAAGAGCCATAGCCACAAAAACCTTGCAACTTCTTATAGAAGATGGAAGAATTCAGCCAGCTAGAATAGAAGAGATTTTTGAAAAAGTCTCAGAAGAGTTTGAGGACAATATTCTAAGTGAGGGCGAAGAACTTATCTCAGATATGGATATAGGTTATATGCATCCTGAGCTTATAAAGCTAATTGGAAAGCTAAGATATAGAGCTAGCTATGGGCAAAATGCACTCGCACACACTATAGAAGTTGCGCACTTAGCTGGAATCATGGCATCAGAGATGGGTGGGGATGCAACTCTTGCAAAAAGAGCAGGATTACTTCATGATATAGGAAAATCCTTAACTCACGAGAGTGATGGAAACCATGTTGATTTGGGTGTTGAGGTCTGTAACCGTTATAATGAACATAGTGTTGTAATAAACGCTATCTATGCTCATCACGGGCATGAAGAGATGAACTCTATAGAGTGTGCGGCAGTTTGTGCGGCAGATGCACTCTCAGCTGCAAGACCAGGGGCTAGGCGTGAAGTTTTAGAGAGTTTTTTAAAGCGAGTTACTCTTATTGAAGAGATAGCATCTGGATTTTCTGGAGTTAGACAAGCTTATGCAATAAATGCGGGCCGTGAAGTAAGAGTTATCGTAAATGCTACTTTAATCAATGATGATGAGGCTGTACTAATCTCGCGAGAGATAGCAAAAGAGATAGAAGAAAAAGTGCAATACCCTGGCGAAATAAAAGTAAATGTTATCAGAGAGAGCCGTGCTGTAGAGTATGCTAAGTAGAGTTAAGACTTTTATGGTTTTAAAAAATCTCAAGAGACCCTGAATCAAGTTCAGGGTGACGAAGCGTTCAAGATGACGATAAGGTTGAAGTGTTAGTTAGGGTGTTGAAATGGTGATTAGAATTTCGGAATAATGGAATTTATGGTGCTGACATTGTAAACTCCATAATTTTCGTCATTGCGGGCTTGATTCGCAATCTGATTAGGAGCTTAAAGCCTATAGAATTTTTAAAATATATGAGACTCTAACTGCTGAGCGTCTAAAGTAGCCTATACTCGATACTGAGTCTCTTTAGCTCATCTTCAAACATGCTAAAATACTCTCTAACCTCATTTTTATCATAACCACTCAAAGACAACTCAACATTTGGTTTTTCATCTATAAACATTGGAAGTGAAGAGAGCTCTATATGAGCTGGGACTGCTCTCATCAAAGATATAAGCGTCTCTTCGCTTGTGTTAGCTATAAGTGTTACTCTATGTTTTAGTGGACTATTTGAGCATAGTTTTGAGATGACATCTTTTATCATTGGGTGTGCCATCTCAGGAAAGCCAGGCGTAAAGAAAAATCTATCTTCTAAAGAGAAGCCTGACATATTGTTTACAGGATTAAAAAGCAGCTTTGAATTCTCTGGCAAATCTGCCATATGAACTCTGTTTGGATAGGCTCTATCTCCAAATCTGTCTAAGATATCTTTTTCAAACTCTTTATGTCTTATAAGAGGCGTTGATGTAAATATTTTAGCTGCAATCTCTCTTGTGAGGTCGTCAGGTGTACAACCTATGCCACCAAATGAGAACATGATAGACTTTTCATCTGCTTTAATTAGCTTAAAACAGTTTTGAAGTAGTTCTACTTCATCTCTTATTATAAACGACGCAAAGAGGTCGTGACCATACTTTTGTAACTCATCACGAACAAACTTGAAGTGTTTATCCTCTCTTCTAGCATTTAATATCTCAGTTCCTATAATTAGTGCGTAAAAATTCATATATTTAATATCCTTCTTCCATCTCATTTATCTCAGAATCATCATACGGATCCATATGTACTAGTGTGTGTACAGTTTTATCTTCAAAAAGAGCCTTTATCTTCGCTTCAACTCTATCAGTTACAAGATGCGCATCATAGAGAGAGACGCTTACGTTAAAAACAGCATGGACTGAGACGAAGATATGTGAGCCAGAGACTCTAGTAAGAAGATAGTGATAATCGTTTAACTCTTCTGACTCTAAGACTTCTTGAATCTTTTTTATATCTTCTTCTGGAAGTGCCACATCTAAGAGCATCAAAATTCCATCTTTAATGATAGGAATGACAGAATAAATCATATAAAAAGCTATAAGAACACCTAAGATAGGGTCAATTAACTGCTCACCAGTATATGCAATAAGAGCTAATGCCAAAAGAACTGCACCATTTGAGAAGAGGTCAGTTTTGTAGTGGAGCGCATCAGCTTTTATAACCATGTTATCTGTTTTTTTTGCAACAAAATTTAGGAATAAAACAAGTGCTAAAGTTATTACAAGTGAAGCAGCCATTACCCAGATGCTACTTTGCATAAATGCCATCTCTCTAGGATGCGCGATTTTTACAAGAGCTTCATAGAGTATGAAAATAGCCGAAAAGGATATAATAGTTCCTTCAACAACTGCGGCAAGCGGCTCCATTTTACTTCTTCCATAATTAAACTTATCATCAGGATTTTTCTCTGCGGTGTTGAGTGCGAAATAGTTAAAGAGCGAGATTATAAGGTCTAAAAAACTATCAATTGCAGATGCTAAGACAGCAATAGAGCCACTTAAAATCCCTACTGTCATCTTCATTAAAACTAAAACAGCCGCAACTGATGTTGAAACCACTGTAGCCTTTTTTTCCAATCTCATACAATTTCCTTACTTATATTTTTCATTATAATTTTTGGTACAATTGTAACAAAAATTACTGATATAAAGATTGATATGAACTTAGATGAGATAAGAAAAGAGAGACAAAAGTGGATGACATGGAAAAACATCAAACCACTTCGTGATGCAATAGAGGCTCTGCCAGAGGGTAGTTTCAGAGTTGAGTTGGGAGATGCTATAGAGATAACATCGAGTGAATCTTGCGATGTTTACGATGTTGCTAAGCTTTTGGTGCCATGGAGAAAAGGTCCTTTTGATGTTTGTGGCACATTTATAGATGCTGAGTGGAAGAGTAACATCAAGTACAACCTTCTTAGGAAACATTTTGATTTAAAAAACAAAAGAGTTGCCGATATAGGCTGCAACAATGGTTATTATCTATTTCGTATGCAAGAAGATAATCCAAAAACCCTAGTTGGCTTTGATCCATCTCCTCTTTATAAGACGCAGTTTGATTTTATTAATCATTTTGTTAAGAGCGAGATTGTTTATGAACTCTTAGGTGTTGAGCATCTGCCAGTTTATGAAGAGAAGTTTGATACCATCTTTTGTTTGGGTGTTTTGTATCATAGAAGTGATCCAGTTGCTATGTTAAAATCTCTGTATCGTGGACTAGATGCTGAGGGTGAAGTTATTCTTGATACTTTTTATATCAAAGGAGATGATGAGATGGCACTCTGTCCAAAATCATCTTACTCAAAGATACCAAATATCTACTTTGTTCCAACCATACCAGCTCTAAAAAACTGGTGTCTTAGAGCAGGATTTAGTAGTTTTGAAGTTTTAGAAACTATGCAAACAGATGCAAGTGAGCAGAGAAAAACTTCGTGGATAGAGGGACAATCACTAGAAGATTTTTTAGATCCAGATGATAACACTAAGACTGTAGAGGGTTACGACGCACCTGCTAGAGTATATGTACGACTGATAAAATAAAATAAGGTTAAATTATGAATGATGAACATGACAAGGACTTAGAGCTTGATGACTATAGAGAAGATGAACAAAATGCAGTCATACTAAAAACACATGAGAGTATAAATCGTAGTTTGTGTGGAGAGATAATTAAGTTAGAACAGGGCTATGTAGAACTTCGTTTGACTACAAGTGCTGAGATGGTTGCAGATGATCAAGGACTTATCCATGGTGGTTTTATTTTTGGAGCAGCTGATTTTGCTGCAATGGCTGCTGTAAATGAGAAAAATGTTGTCTTAGTTGGGTCTGATTGTCACTTTCTCTCACCTGTAAAGTTTGGAGATGAGGTAAACTTTGTAGCTAGAGTTAGACACAAAGAGGGTAGAAAAAGAAATGTTTATGTTGAGGCTCATGTTTTAGATATAAAAATTTTTCATGGAGAGTTTAAAACAGTAATAACCGAAAAACATGTCTTAAAACTAAAGCTCCTTGAGATAGAAAAAGACTAGAGGTTCTGTATCCAATAGTCTGAATAAGCTTGTTCCTGTTTTATGGTAGTAGTTCCCCCATGACCAGGATATAGAGTCTTGTCAAAATCAAACTTTTTAAACTTTAGTAGTGAAGCTTTCATATCTTTTGGCGAAGAGTATGGAAAGTCTGTTCTACCGATAGATCTCTCAAAGATAAAATCCCCACTAAACATAACATCTCCTATCTCTATCATAGAAGTACCTCCGCTATGACCTGGAAAGTGATGAAATTTTACTTTTACCCCATCAAAATCAAACTCTTCATCAGGTTTTACTTCTACATCTGGAGTTGATGGAGGCAGTGAGGGCATCCACGAGCTATCTTGAAGCATCATAACATCGTCTTTTGGTGTATATAGTGGAATATTTAGCTTTTTTTGTAGCTCATCGTTTGACCAAACATGATCAAAGTGGCCGTGAGTGTTAAAGATTGCTACTGGGTTTTTTACATTTTGCTCTACCCAAGGGGTGGCCCCGACTCCTGGATCTATGATGAAGTCTTTACCATCAATAGTTACGATATAACAGTTAGTTTGATAGTCGCCCATAGCTTGAACTTTTATCTGCATAGTCTCTCTTTTTAATAATTGATTTTGTGCTCTTTTTAAGAAGCGAGGCTTAATTCTCGCAAGGCTTAAAAGCATACTCTAATTTTAAAGTTTCAGTGCGAAGCTAAAGCATCGCTTCCTAAAGCTTTGCGAACTTTAAAGTTTCAGTGCGAAGCTAAAGCATCGCTTCTCAAAGCTTTGCGAATGTTAAAGTTTCAGTGCGAAGCTAAAGCATCGCTTCCTAATGTTTTGCGAATTTTAAAGTTTCAGTGCGAAGCTAAAGCATCGCTTCTCAAAGCCTTCATAAATTTTAAAGCTGTGCAACTTAGATAGTGCGATTGTAACAAAAATATATGAAAAATAAAACTATATTTTCAATAGTGCCGATTGTGCACAAATTTTGATATAATAATTTTTGTTAAAGATTTTTAAAGGTTAGTGAAGAAAATATGAATAAATATGCACACATAACAGAGTACTTAAAAGAGTTTTTAAAAGCCGAAGTATCAAAAAGAGGCTTTAAAAAAGTTCTTGTAGGCCTTAGCGGTGGACTAGACTCTGCTGTTGTTGCAGTTCTAGCTGGGAAAGTTTTTAAAGATGAACTCTTATGCGTGAAGATGCCATCGCAACACTCCTCAGAGAGTTCACTAATAGATGCCGATGAGCTATGTAGTGACTTTTCTCTAAAAGCCATAACAGTTTCGATAGAACCATTGCTTAAGGTTTATGAGGAGTTAAATCCAGATATGGATAGGTTGAGAGTGGGAAATTTTTCATCTCGTATGAGAATGTCTACTATTTTTGATATATCGGCAAGAGAGAACGCTTTAGTCTTAGGTACTAGCAACAAAAGTGAGCTGATGCTAGGTTATGGAACTCTTTATGGGGATATGGCTTGTGCGATAAATCCCATAGGTGATCTATATAAAAGCGAGATTTATAAGTTAGCTAAATATTTGGGCATCTCAAAAGCTATCATAGAAAAAGCTCCATCAGCAGATTTATGGCAAGGGCAGAGTGATGAATCTGATTTGGGTTACACCTATGCTGAGATAGATAAAGCTTTAAATCTTTTAGTTGATGAAAAACTTAGTAAAGAGAGTATTTTAAAAAAAGGTATAGATAAAGAGATGCTAGAGATGATAATAAAAAGAGTCTCTAGTAATAGCTTTAAACTAGAGATGCCTAAAATTGCGAGAATTAGTATTTAAAACACCTTATCTTAGGTCGAATAGATATTAGTTATAAAAGACTAAGAAATTAATAATAAGGATAATATGATGAAAGTAGCTTTTAATAGATACGAAAGTGGGCGAGAAGAGCATGGAAATGTTGGGGATGTTTTAGATGCAGAAGATCTCAAACAAGTATCAAAACTTGAAGATGAATTTGCTTCTTATATAGGCTGTAAGTATGCAATTGCAACTTCACATGGAACTTCAGCTCTGCATCTAGCTATGCTAGCGCTTGATTTAAAAAGAGGTGATAAAGTTGTTTGTAGTGTAAATGCTTTTGTAAATGTAGCTGAAGTTGTAAGACATTTTGATGCTGAGCCAGCTTTTATAGATATTCAAGCAAACAATTACAACATAAACTTAGACCTCTTAGAGGCATATTTAGAAGATCACCAGTCAAAAAAATTAAAAGCGGTTATAGTGACTCACATAGCTGGCAACAGCGTTGATTTGGACAGGCTCTACAAAATTTCAAAGATTTACAATGTCAAAATAGTAGAAGATGCAAGCGAAGCTCTAGGCGCAATATATCAAGGTCAGAAGATTGGCTCAACTGGTGCAGATATAACTTGTTTTAACTTCTCACCACATCTAAAGAAAAATGTATGTAATGGCGGAATGTTAGTTAGTGATGATGATGAGATTATAGAGCGAGCTAAGCTTTTAAGAAGACATGCCATAGTTAGAGATGAAGATGCACTAGAGTATATCTATGATGTTGTAGATATAGGAAATGACTACACAATGAGTGAGCTAAATGCTGCTTATATTAGAGCACAACTTGTAAAACAAGATGCAAATATAAAAAGACAACAAAAAATAGCAAAGAGATATAGTGAAGCGCTCGCATCAACTGAACATATCACTATCCCAGATATGGGCAACAATGAACATGCATTTTCGCTATACATTATAAAAGTAGATAAAAATCGTGACTCTTTTGCTCTAGAACTTAAAAAAGCAGGAATTGAGTGTGGAGTTCACTATATTCCTTTGCATCTATTATCTTACTATAAGTCAAAATATTCATTAAAAATAAACAACTTTCCAGTAGCCCTTAAAAGTTTTCAGCAAGTTCTCTCTTTGCCAATCTATGCAAGCATGAGTGATGAAGAGGTTGAATATGTTTGTCAAAAAGTAAAACAGATAGCAAAAACGAGAGTGTAGATAAGTTGAAAAGGAGTTTAGTTTTTTGGGTTGAGAGATATTTTTATAAGCCAACTCTTCTTGATAAACTCCTCTCTTTTTTACTTCTTCCACTTAGTTGGCTCTACTGTTTTGCCATGTTTGTACGCTATAAAAGTAAAGTTATAAAAGATTTTGGCATTGATATCGTTAGTGTTGGAAATTTGAGCGTTGGTGGAAGTGGAAAAACTCCGCTTGTAACTGCTCTTGCCTCAAGATATGAAGATTCAGCAATTATCCTTCGTGGCTATGGACGAAAAAGCAGAGGGCTTTTTGTAGTAAAGCAAGAAGGGAAGATTTTATGCGGCGTAGATATTAGTGGCGATGAGGCTATGATATATGCTAAAAAACTACCTAAGGCTATAGTAATAGTAAGCGAAGATAGAAATATAGCGATACAAAAAGCTAAAGAACTCGGAGCAAAGATAGTTTTTTTAGATGATGCATACTCAAAGCATGATATAAAAAAACTTGATCTTTTGATAGAAGTAGATACAAAAAACAGAAGATGTTTACCCTCAGGCGCATTTAGAGAGAGACTTTGGGCTAGTAAAGATGCTATAACTCTAAGAGAAGATAAAGATTTTAAAAGGGTGGTGCATCTTAGAGATAAAAGTGATAAAATGTCACTCGTAACTGCAATAGCAAGACCATCAAGACTTGATGAATATCTACCTGATGATCTGATAAACAGACACTACTATGAGGACCATCACTCATATACAAAGAGTGAATTAGAAGATATTTTAAGAAGTGATGGTACGGACTCGCTTTTACTAACTTATAAAGATTTTGTAAAGGTTGAGGCTTTTAATCTGCCTATATCACTATTAGATTTAGAGGTAGAAGTAGATAAATCGGTATTTGATTTTATTGATAATTATAGGATGAAAGATTGAAAAAAAAGATAGAAACAGTAAAAACGCTCCTAGATGCACTTCCATTTATAAAAGAGTTTAGAGATGAGATAGTTGTTATTAAGTATGGCGGTTCAGCTCAAACATCGGCACAACTAAAAGAGAAGTTTGCAGAAGATATACTTCTTATGTATCTTGTTGGCATCAAGCCAGTTATAGTCCATGGTGGTGGTTCAAAAATCACAGAGATGCTAGATGCTCTAAATATAGAATCAAAGTTTATAGAGGGTCAAAGAGTTACCACTAAAGAAGTTATGCGAATAGTTGAGATGATACTAAGCGGGGAGATAAACAAAGAAATCGTCTCACTTCTAAACTCTCATGGTGCAAAAGCTATCGGCATCAGTGGTAAAGATGCACACTTTATAACTGCAAAAGCAAAAGATTTTGCAAAGTGGGGACTCACTGGAAATATTAACTCTGTAAAACCTAGCGTCATCACTAAACTAATAGCTGATAATTTTGTTCCAGTCATCGCTCCAATAGCAGCAGGCGAAGAGATGGGGCATCCTGGTTTTAACATAAATGCGGACTTATGTGCATCATATGTTGCAAAGGCGATAGGAGCAAATAAAATCATCTTCCTAACCGATACTCCTGGCGTTTTAAACAAAGATAAAGAGCTACTAGAGACGCTTACTAGAGCTGATATAGAAGCTCTAAAAGCAGATGGAACTATATATGGCGGAATGGTGCCAAAAGTAGATGCATGCCTTGAAGCTATCGAGGGTGGAGTAAATAAAGCTCACATTATAGATGGCAGGATAGAACACTCAATGATTTTAGAACTCTTTACTACAGAGGGTGTTGGAACACAAATTATTTTGTAAAAGAAGTAGTTAACAAATGAAGTGTATAATCACAACATATATAGATGAATGCTCTGAATAAGTAATGAGTTGGATCCTTAATCAAGTTCAAAACGACGTGAATTCCGTCATTTTTTGCTTGACACAAAATCTAGTTTATAGATTAATCAGAGAGTTTAAATAATACTAAGGAATAAGAAAATGTCAAAATATAGTGCACTTTTTGAAGATGAAGATGATGTATTTTTAGGCTCACCAATGAGTAAGTTAATGGATATAATTTTTAACGCTAATAATGATGTTGTTAGATATGATTTAGAAAATTTTATGAAAAAAAGAGCTGCTATGGAGCTACTTTTAGAAGAGCAGCTAGGAGAAGATTTTCATGAAAAGGTTCAAGAGTATATAAGATCAAATCAAGATGCAGTAAACAGTAAACTAAAGAGTCTTAGTATAGAATTAATGGGTGAGATAGTATCTAAAAGTGAGTAGATTTTAGATGAAAATTTTACAGATTTTTCTTCTTTTAGTTCTTCTGCCAAGTCTAGGTTTTAGTAATGATTATAGAGTAAACATGACAATATCCTTAGCAAAGGATGAACAAAAGAAAATTCTTGTAAAATACGAGGGTAATTCAAAACTCTTTAAATTTAATTGGACGCTATATAAGAACCGAGGATTGGTAATTCATCGTTCATACGATAAAATCGTAGCTCAAAACATACTCTACCAAAGAGAGAAAAATCGTTTTTTTAGGCTTGAACTAAAAAGTCGAGGAGCAAACAATTTTAATCCTCCATATCTGCTAGTTAAATTTAAAGAGTTTGATTATGAAACAAAAAAAGCTGTTTTTGAGCTTTTTTTGTATGACAGAGATCTTGAGATAAAACTTTTTGATCTTAATAATTCTAAAGAGGTGTGAATGCAAAGAGTTGAGAGTGAAATTGCTAGGCTCATAAAAGAGGTTGATTATGATGAGGTTACTCATCTATTTAATAAACTAGCAGGCGGAAAAAGACTTCGTGCAAAACTAATTTTAAAGATAGCATCTGAGCATGAAAAAGCTCCACTATTGGCTGCTATTGTCGAGCTTATACACGGAGCGAGTCTGCTTCATGATGATGTTATAGATGAAGCACGTACAAGAAGAGGCGTAGAGTCTGTAAATGCGACTGATGGAAGTAAAATAGCGATTATGCTTGGAGATATCTTGTACTCAAAGGCTTTTACTGCACTAGTGGAGTTTGACAAAGGTATTGCAAAAGCGATATCTTCTTCTGTAACTTCGCTTAGTAAAGGCGAGATGCAAGATGTAAAGATGGCAGATGAGTTTAATGAAGACGAAGATAAATACTTAGATATGCTCTACTTAAAAACTGCAACTCTTATAGAAGCAGCGGCTTATGCTGCGGCTCTTTTAGCAGGCAAAGATGCAGAGAAGCACGCCATATATGGCAGAAATCTTGGCCTCTCTTTTCAAATTATAGATGATATTTTAGATATCACTTCAGATTCTGCAACGCTTGGCAAACCAGCTATGAATGACTATGTTGAGGGAAAATGCACACTTCCATACATCTATCTCTATAAAGAGCTAGATGAAAAAGATAGACTAAGGCTAAAAAGTTCACACGCAAAGCTTTTAAATGAAGATGAGACTCTCTGGATAAAGACTAAGATGCAAGAGCATGGGACTATAGAGAAGTCATTTTTACTTGCAAAAAAATTATCCCAAGATGCAATGGAAGCTATAAAAGGCGATGAGGAACTAACACAAATACTCCAAACTATGATAAAAAGAAGTTACTAATGCACTATTTAAATATAAGCTTTTCGCACAAAAATTCAACTATGGAGATTAGAGAAAAACTCTCTTATCCAGATGATGAGCATCTACACGCTTGTTTGAGTAATCTAAATGAGAGTGAGGCTATAAATGAGTCTATACTTATCTCAACTTGTAATAGAATGGAGATATTTTGCAGCTGTAGTGACATTGTAGTAGCTACAAAACATATCTTTAAAAAACTTACAGCTCGTGCTGGGATACCTATTGAAGAGCTAGAGGGAAGGGCTGATATATTTGATGATAGTAGTGCTATTCATCATCTCTTTAGTGTTGCATCTTCACTTGATTCTATGGTGGTAGGTGAGACTCAAATAGCAGGACAGCTCAAAGATGCTTTTAGATTTTCTTATGATAAAGGTTACTGTGGACAAAAACTAGCGCGTGCAATGCACAACGCTTTTAAGTGCGCGGCAAAAGTTAGAAATGCAACAGAAATCTCTTCTAAGCCAGTCTCCATAGCTAGCGTGGCAGTTGCTAAACTAAAGTCAGTCTTAGATAGTGTTGATGGGATGAAAGCTCTAGTTATTGGTGTTGGAGAGATGTCCGAGATAACTGCTAAGCATCTAGCTTCAAATGGAGCAGATGTTTATATAATGAACAGAACAAAAGAGACAGCTTTTGCACTAGCTGCAGAGTGTGGTGCTAAGGTTTTAGACTTTGATCAACTTCCTCGCGTAATTAACGAGTTTGAGATACTTTTTACTGCAACTTCAGCTCCAAATCCCATCATTACAGATGAGATTATACAGTCTTGCGATTTTGATAGGTATTGGTTTGATTTGGCGCTCCCAAGAGATATCAACTATCACAAGGGAGAGAGAATCAATCTCTATCAGATAGATGATTTAAGAACTATAGTTGATGAAAACAAAGGTCTTAGAGAAGATGAGGCTAGAAAGGCTCACACAATTGTAGGTAGAAGCACAGTTGCGTTTTTTGAGTGGTTAGATACTCTAAATATAGAACCGATGATAAAAGATATATACTCAAAAGCTTATGAAGCTGCAAAGATAGAGAGTGATAGAGTAATAAAAAACAAATATATCCCAAAAGAGTATGAGCAAGAAGTTCGCAAGATGTCCGAGCAGGTTATAAAGCGCTTTTTGCACGATATGACCTCAAAGATGAGAAGCGTATCGCAAGACTCAAAGTCAGATATGATAACTGGAGCTATGCAGTTTTTGATAAAAAATGACAAACAAGAGATGCCAGATAAATATAAGTGTGAACATGACCTAAATATTGCGCAAAAGGGAAGTAAATGAGAAGAAGTAGAGCCTTTATACCAACAACAAAAGAAGCACCATCAGATGCAACTCTGCCTAGTCATCAGTTTCTCATTAGAGCAGGTTTTATAAACCAACAGGGTGCTGGGCTTTATAACTTTTTACCTCTAGGAAAAATTGTACTAGAGAAGATTAGAGCTATAGTAAAAGAGGAGTTAGATAAGGCAGGATGCAACGAGGTTCAACTGAGCTTTGTAACTCCAGTGAGCCTTTGGGAGAAGAGTGGTAGAAGCGAAACTATGGGCAAAGAGATGCTTCGCATAAAAGATAGACATGAAAACTCGTTTGTACTTAGTCCTACAAATGAAGAAGCCATGGTTGAACTTGTTAAAAACAGAGTAACAAGCTACAAAGATTTGCCAATAAACTTGTACCAAATCAATACAAAGTTTCGTGATGAAGCGAGACCTAGATATGGACTTCTTCGAGGACGTGAATTTCTTATGAAAGATGGCTACTCTTTTCACGCATCAGAGGATGATATGATAAGAGAATTTCATCTTATGCAAGATACTTATAAAAAAATCTTTACAAGACTTGGACTTGACTTTAGAGTAGTTGAAGCTGATAGTGGAGCTATTGGCGGAAGTGGAAGTAGAGAGTTTCATGTTTTAGCTGATAGCGGAGAGGATACTTTAGTAGTTTGTGAGAGTTGTGAATATGGCGCAAATATAGAGACACTCTACACGGATGAGCAAAAGATAGATGAGCTAAAAGAGAGAAGTTATGATGAGTTACAAACTCAAGAGCTCGATGAGAGATGTTCATGTGGTGCTAAACTTAGTTTTAAAAAGGGTATAGAAGTTGGACATATTTTTCAACTAGGCACTAAGTACTCTGCTGCACTTGAAGCAAATTTTAATGATGAAAATGGAAGAACAAAACCATTTGAGATGGCAACATTTGGTATTGGAGTAAGCAGACTTGTAGCTGCTATAATAGAGCAAAATCACGATAAAGATGGCTGCATCTGGACAAAAAGTACAACTCCATATATGGTAAATATCTTAGTCTCAAATATCAAAGATGATGAGCAGGTAAAACTAGGCGAAGATCTTTATAACAAGTTCTTAGCTAATGGTGTTGAAGTGATTTTGGATGATACAAAAGAGAGATTTGGTTTTAAGATGAAAGATGCTGAGCTCATAGGATTTGTCTATACCATCATTATAGGTAAAGAGCTAGCAAATGGCTTAGTTGAGATTTATGAAAGAAAAACGAAAACAAAAATATCTGTAGATGCCAACAATGTCTTTACTAAGATAATGGAACTTATATAGAGATGATCTATTTTTTAATATATCTATTTTTAGAAGTATTAATATCTGTAAATATCTCATCAGCCATAGGTGGACTCTTCACTTTTTTCGAGATAGTAATAAGTGCACTTATTGGCATCTTTATACTTCTTAACTTTAGAGATACTCTGTTTCAAAACATTACAGCAGTCTCTTATAATGCTATAGATTTACAAGAGTTTCAAAGATTAAATCTCTTTACAATTGTAGGTGCTATTTTACTTATATTACCTGGATTTATGACAGATATTATAGGCGCTTTGATGCAGTTTAGTGTCTTTACAAGTATGCTTGTTAACCGTTATAATGTACAATCGTCGAGCAAGTTTAAGAGTGATATAAATCACGAACATATACAAAAAAATATAAAAAAGGATTCAGATGTTATTGATGTTGAGATTATTACTAAGCACACTGATAGTAAGTAGCTTTTTACAAGCAAATACAGATGCAGATATGGAGGCTTTTTTACAAAAGACATTTTCTGCCAATCCAAATATACTAAAATTAGATGTAAAAGTTCACAAAAAAATTAAATTAGAACAAGTGGATGGTTGGAGTGCTTTTATACTCAATGTGGATGCAAAGGTAAAGGATAAAGAGGGTAGCCGTGATGTAAATCAAAAGATGATTTGGTTCTCAAATGGTACTACTATTTCGCCAGACCTTATAGATATGAAAACAGGCACATCTCTAAAAGACACAGTCTCTCCATCTTTTGAGAGTTCTCACTACAAGAAGCAAAATCTTATATATGGAAATGCAGATGCAGCTCATAAGGTGGCAATTTTTTCAGATCCACTATGCCCATTTTGTAGAGATTTTGTCCCTAAAGCAATAGAGTATATGAAAAAAGATCCAAAAAAGTTTGCTATTTATTATTATCATCTTCCACTAGAGTCTCTGCATCCAGCGGCAGTAACACTTGTAAAAGCAGCAACCGCAGCCGAGTTAAAAGGTGAAAAGGATGTTGTTTTAAAACTTTACAAGGTTGAAGTAGATGCAAGAGAGAGTGATGAGAACAAAATACTTGCAGCATTTAACAAGAGTGCGAAGACAAATATAACTCTACAAGATATAAAATCAAAAGCTGTACAAGAGCATTTTAGTAGTGATATAAAAATAGCGAGTGATTTGATGGTCAATGGAACTCCAACAATGTTTTTTGATGATATGTTAGATAAAACAAAAGTACAATACCAAAAGGTAAAATAGATATATGAAAAAGTTAGTAATAGCCACTAGAGTCTCAGACTTGGCACTTTGGCAGGCTTACCATGTAAAAGCACGAATAGAAGAGAAGTTTCCTGAAATAGAAGTTGAACTAAACAAAATAGTAAGCAATGGTGATAAAGTCTTAGATAGACCATTAGCACTTATTGGTGGTAAAGGCCACTTTACAAAAGAGCTAGAAGATGCGATGCTAGCTGGAGATGCTCATATGGCAGTGCACTCACTAAAAGATGTCCCGACCTATATTCCAGAGGGTTTAGAATTAGTTGCAGTGACACAAAGACAAGACCAAAGTGATGTTTTTTTGTCTCATAAATATAAAAACTTAAAAGATTTACCAGAGGGTGCAGTAGTTGGAACAACAAGCCTAAGACGAAGAATGCAGCTTCTTTGTGTGAGACCTGACTTAAAAGTAAAAGACTTAAGAGGAAATGTAAACACAAGACTAAGAAAGTTGCAAGAGGGGCAGTATGATGCCATAATTTTGGCTTTCATAGGATTGCATAGATTGGACTTACTAAAAGATATTCCATACAAAGATAAACTCTCACTAGATATGATGATACCACCTATGGGACAAGCTGCTCTTGGGATTGAGATAGTTTGTGGGGATGAAAAAGTAAGAGAGATAGCAGAGAGTTTAAATGATGAAGAGACATATATCTGTACTCAGATAGAGAGAGATTTTATATCCAAAATAGGAGCAGGATGTTCAGCACCTGTTGCCTGTAACGCTGTTATAGAAGATGGTAAAGTGATATTTAGAACTATGATAGGGTTTAGCGATGGAACAAAAATCATGCAAGAAAAACTTGTAGTAGATGTTAAAGATAGTAAAAACTTAGGCTTAGAGATGGCTAAAAAGATGATAGATGCTGGAGCGTTAGAACTGCTCGAAGACGCACAAAAATGTGCTTTTAAAGAAGAGATGCCACAAAGATTATAAGATAAAATATTATTTTGCTGTGAAGCGAAGCTTTAGTGAGGGGAATTTTAAAAGAATTCACTTCTTTTAAAAAGGAGACAAAAAATGCATAAAACTATAGAATTACTAAAAAAACATGGTGAGTTAAGAATTATAGAAGATGAGTTGGATATTTACTTAGAGATTCCACATTTAGCATATGCTGAAGTTAAGAAAAAAGATGGCGGAAAAGCCATCCTTTTTACAAATGCAGTCGATAAAAAAAATAGCAAAAAATTTGATGAGCCTGTACTTATGAACCTCTTTGGCTCATACAAAAGAACAGAGCTTCTCTTTGGTAGAACTATAGAATCTGTTGCAGATGAGATAACAAAACTTCTACATATGAAACCACCTGCTGGTTTTATGGATAAAATATCAATGGCGAGTGAGCTTTTTTCTTTAAAAAATATCTTTCCAAAAAAGACAAATAAAAAAGGTGCATGTCAAGAAATCGTATATAAGAACGATGATATCGACCTTACTAAAATCCCAGTTTTAACCACTTGGGAGCAAGATGGTGGACCTTTTATCACGATGGCACAAGTCTATACTCAAAGCTTTGATGGAAGTATGGTAAATGTCGGAATGTATAGACTCCAAGTTTTTGATAAAAACCACTTAGGTATGCATTGGCAGATACATAAAGACTCATCTCACTTTTTTGATCAGTACCAAAAGGCTGGAAAGAAGATGCCAGTTACTGTTGCAATAGGAGGAGATCCTCTATATACATGGTGTGCTACGGCACCTCTTCCTTATGGAGTAAATGAACTTTTGATGTATGGACTAATCACTAAAAAGCAAGTGCAATTAGTTAAATCTTTAACTACTCCTTTATACGTTCCTGCAGATGTTGACTATGTAATAGAGGGCTGGGTAGATACAGAGCAGTTGAAAATTGAGGGACCTTTTGGAGATCATACTGGTTACTATACTCTAGCGGATCCTTATCCTGTTATGCAAGTAAGCGCAATAACTACAAGAGCTAAACCTACATTTTTAGCTACAGTTGTTGGTAAACCACCGTTAGAAGATAAGTATATGGGTTGGGCGACAGGAAAGATATTTTTTCCACTCCTAAAGACTACAGTACCAGCCTTGTTAGACTATCATATGCCAGAAAACGCTGGTTTTCATAATCTTATACTCGCTAAGATGAAACCACTCTATAAAGGTCATGCAAAGCAGTTTATGCATGCTTTTTGGGGAACGGGGCAGATGAGTTTTGTAAAACATGCAATCTTTTTAGAGGAAAATGCCCCTAAGTTAGATAACTACGAGACACTCGTTGCTTATATCTTAGATAGATTTGCTCCTAAGTCTCTTTTTATCTCTGAGGGCGTTTTAGATGCACTAGACCACTCATCTCCAGAGAGCCTTATTGGCGGAAAATTAGGCATAGATGCAACTGCTGCAAATAAAGTAGAAGCACCGCATCTTTTAGGTGATGAAGAGCTGCTTGTAAAGATAAAAGAGCTAATCCCAGAAGCAACAGCAGTACATCAGTATATGAGGCGAACAAAAAACCCTATTACAGTAATTAGTATAGATAAGAAAAAGAGCGCAAAAAACTATTTTGATGCACTCATAGAGCTTAGTCCAAACATAAGAATAGTTGTCTTTGTAGATGAAAAAAAGAATGATATTATGAACCCATATATGTTAGTTTGGCGAGTTACAAACAACATAGACTCACAAAGAGATATATTTATATCGGGGCTTATGGTTGGTGTTGATGGTACAAATAAAGGTCAAGTTGATGGATTTACAAGAGAATGGCCAGATGATGTAGAATGTACTGGGAGTGTAGTGGAATCTCTTAAAAAAAGAGGTCTTTGGGATTTAGATGAAAAGCTCAACCAAAAATATCAGCTGTAATCTTTAGTGAAAAATGTAATTGAACTCTCTGATTAATCTATAAACTAAATTTCAGGTTAAGCACTAAATAAGAGGATATGCGTCATTTAGAACAAAGAAACTGTCTTCTTAAACTTGATTCAGGAGCTAACTTAATAATTCTTCAGAATATTTAATTGATATTTTATAAGCTAACTATTATACCTTCTAATGTAATATAGTTAGAATTATATTAAGGTTTCTATCATGAAAAAAATCTTTATTGTCATTACCCTAGTACTAGTGTTTTCTTCTTGTGCTAGCGCTGCAGTTTATAAAGGTCAAAAGATTTTTATAAAAAAATGTGTTGAGTGTCATGATAAACGTCAAAAATTTGTGTCTCAGAAAACTACATATGAGTGGGAATTCTTTATGCGCGATAAAGGAAAAGAGTTGGCCAATGTACATCTAAAAGATGAAAATGCAAAAAAATCTTGGAACTACTTTAGTAGCCCTTCTTATAGTGAAAAAGTAAAACATCTAGAGGACTTTTTACTAGAGTATGCCAAAGATAGTGGAAATGTCCCTGCTTGTAACTAGTCTTCATTTACAATTCAAATATTTTAGATAAAATACAAAACTTATATATAAGAGAAAATCTACTGCAAAATCAAGGAACATAAATGGAAAAAATGTGGTCAGGACGCTTTTTAGCAAGTGCATCAAACTTATTAGATGAGTTTAACGCTTCAATCATGTATGATAGAAAATTATATATTGAAGATATAGAAGGCTCACTAGCTCACGCGCAGATGCTAACACATCAAAAAATACTAACTAAAGAAGAATTAACCCAAATTATCGCTGGTCTAGCTCAAGTAAAACAAGAGATAGAATCAGGCGAGTTTGTTTGGAGCATCCATGATGAAGATTTACATATGGGGATTGAAAAACGTTTAACTGCCATCATAGGTGATGCTGGGAAAAAACTCCACACAGCAAGAAGTAGAAATGACCAAGTTGCAGTTGATTTTCGCCGTTGGGTATTAAAGAGAAACTTAGACATTGTAGATGCTCTAAAGCTTCTAATGGCTGAGATTTTAGTGGTAGCAGATAAGCATACCGAGACACTTATCCCTGGAATGACGCACCTGCAACATGCCCAACCTACAAACTTTGGCTTTCATTTAGGTGCATATCTTGCTATGTTTAAAAGAGATATTGAGAGATTTGAAGATTCATATAAGAGATGCAATGTCTCTCCTCTTGGTTGTGCAGCCTTAGCTGGAACTCCACATAAAATCGATAGAGATATGACAGCAAAACTTCTAGGTTTTGATAGTGTGAGTGTGAACTGTTTAGATACTGTAAGTGATAGAGATTTTGCGCTAGAGATTTTGTTTAATATCTCAACTATGATGATGCATATCTCACGACTGAGCGAAGAGCTTGTTATGTGGTCTAGTTATGAGTTTGCATTTGTTGAACTTAGCGATGAGTACTCAACTGGCTCATCAATCATGCCACAAAAGAAAAATCCAGATGTTCCAGAACTTCTTCGCGGAAAAACAGGTCGTGTTTATGGCTCTTTGATGGGACTTCTAACAGTTATGAAAGGTCTTCCACTGGCTTATAACAAAGATACTCAAGAAGATAAAGAGGGAGTTTTTGACTCAGTTGAGACTGCTTTAATCTCGCTAGAAATTTTAAAAGAAGCTATAAAAACTATGGAAGTAAAAGCCGACAATATGAGAAGCGCTTGTTCAGTTGGGCACTTAGCCGCTACAGATTTGGCTGACTATCTTGTTGAGAAGTGTGGCATCCCTTTTCGTGAAGCTCACTTTATCACAGGTCGCGCAGTTGCAAAAGCACAAGAGTTAAAAATCGACTTAAGTGATGTAGAGTTTAAATATCTAAAAGCCATAGATGCAAGAATAGATGAAGATGTTTTAGAATATCTTGTACTTAAAAACTCCATGAATGCAAGAACTTCAGCTGGTGGAACTTCAACTACAAGAACTAAAGAGCAGTTAGAGTTTTTTAAAAAATATTTAGCTCTCTAGCTCTTTAGAGATAAACTTTTAGGAATGCCAATCGAGGGTATTTCCTAAGATTGGGTAACTATAGCGGTCTAAGCGTATGTATTGGAGTTCTTCCAATACCGATTTAAATAAATGGAGTTTTTCTTCATTTTTAAAAAACAAATTAAGGAGTATTAATTATGAAAGTAACTATTTCACATCAAGATGAAATGAAGTTTGAAGCAAAAACTTCAAAGAGTAGTTTTATCATCGACTGCCCAGTTATCTCTCCTATAGAGTATTTTTTAGCTGGCATCATCTCGTGTAGTGCATCAGATATGGTGTTACTTCCTAAAAATCAAGATAAAACTGTGACTAATCTGGTTGTAGATGGAGAGATTGTGAGAAATGAATCTCATCCTTGTAAGTTAAATAAGCTGCATCTCTCATATAGTTTTGACTCAGATGCAGATGATTTGCTAGCTAAAAGATGGGTAATGGCTTCACTTGAGACTTACTGCTCAACTATAAACACTATTCGAGATACCACGTCAATATCTTACTCAATTACCCACAACTCAAAGTTAATTTGTGAAAATGAACAGATGATTTCAGGCGGTGGCTCAAAGATAGATATGGGCGAAATAGAGTCTTGCCCATCTTGATTTTTTAAAACTAGATATTTCTATGGCAAATTGCCATATTTTTAACATTTAAAACCTTTATGTTCTAAGATACTAAAACAGAGATAAGGAGTTCATAATGTTGGAAATGGCAGTAGTTTTATTAGCAACATCGGTATTAATGGTAATAGCTTATGAGCTTTCGTATGCTATGCAAAAGAGAGAGTGGGGCGAAAACTTTAAAAGTATATTTTAAGATTTCTGTTCTTTACACTTAGTGAAGCTTTTGCTTCGCTAAGTTATAATTTTGTTAAGTTTTATAATGAAAAAAAATTGAACCCTCTGGTTAATCTATAAACTAGATTCCGTGTCAAGCACCAAATGGCGGGATACGCGTCATCCTGAACTTGATTCAGGATTCAATTTAATAATTGTCCAGAACACTCAATTAAATGCCATAAAGCTTATGGTAAGAGTCCATTCTAGAGTTTACTCTCTTTAAGTAGTGCTTTGGTTCATCATATTTTAAATCTTTTAAAAGCTTATCGTAAACTTCTTCGGGCTTTTTTTTGTTTATAAGTGGGGCTGCTTTTTTCATGTTGTTTGTTTTTGTAAAAGCCCATGCAATATTTCCAGCACCAGTATTATACGCTGCAATTGTGCAGTATAGGCGGCTTGTGGGATCTTTTATATCTTTTAAATATCTATAGTATAGAATGTGAAGATAAGCACTTCCCATCGTGATATTGTTACTACTATCGTAGAGATAAGATCCAGATACAAGTTTTTTTTCATTATATAAAAACTGATAACTATCGATGCCTGCAGACTTAGGCACTATCTGCATCAGCCCATATGCAGGGATATGTGATCTTGCTCTTGGATTGAAACTGCTCTCTGTTTGCATAACTGCAAAGACCAAAGATGCTGGGATGTTTTGTCTCTTTGCATGTTTTTTCACATCATCAAAATAAACCTTAGAACGCTTAATCATCGTATCTTCTGGAAGAGCAACATTTAAAGAATAAACCTTGGCATCTTTTATCTTCGATGAATCTTTTGCTTGTATATAGTCGCTTTTTACATGCTTTTGAACATAATCTTTGACATCTTTTTTCGAGGGACTTTTATCAAAAATCACAGTAGAGAGTATAGGCTCGGCTTTTACATCTGCATCTACAATCCCTGATGGTTTTTTTATCTTTTTTAGCTCTATCTCTAGTGGGTCGCTATCTTGAACAGTTTTTGTATCTATAATTATGGTTTTTGCGAGGGCTAGTTGGAATTTATCTTTTGCTTCTTCTGGAGTTTTAGCAATCACTTCTATTGTGATAGTTTTATTTTCAAAGTCAACATCTGTTCTTGTTTTTTTGTCTTTTTCATAAGATACCCAGTTTTTAGGAGTTGAGAGTTTAGGCTCTTCCCAAAAATTTTCTAGCTCTTTTTTATACTCATTATATACTTTTGCCTGCTCTTTTATATAGGACTCAAACTCACTCTCTTTAGCCTTTTTATAGGTCTGAAACTCTGTAGTTTGAGACCTAAAGGTTTGCATCTGCTGATTTTTAAAATCTTGCATGTTTTGAGCTAAAAGAGCAGAAGAAATGGAAGCTAACACAAAAGCTTTTTTTAACATCTTAAAAGTGACCCTTTGGATCTGCATCGCTTATGTGATCCCATCTTAATTTTGCTCCACCTAAAACATGAAAATGTAAGTGAGGAACTTCTTGAGCGCCATTTTCACCGATGTTTGTTACTAATCTGTATCCAGCTTTTTGAATTTTTACAACCTTGACTACTTCTTGAATAAAGTCCGTCATGCCAGCCATCGTCTCGCTACTAACTTCATCAAAACTATTTACATGGGCTTTAGGGATTGCTAAAATATGGATAGGAGCTTTTGGATTTATATCATGAAAGGCAAGAAATTTATCATTTTCTAATATCACATTTGAAGGTAACTCTTTTTTAACTATTTTACAAAATATACACATATTTTTCCTTTTATTTTTATGGGTTTAGAGTAAATTATAACACATAATTTGGCAAATGAAGCTGTATGTAAATTATAATTGACTATAATCATTTTAAAATTCGAGAGGCTTATTTTGCCTCATAATGATGGAGACTCTATTGAAAGAGTGGTATGATAAAATTAACAAAGTCAAGAGTGTTGAAGCTCTTGAAGAGATTCGCATTAGTGTATTTGGAAAGAAGGGTGTCCTAGCAGCAGAGTTTGCCAAGATGAAAGATGCAACAGGTGAAGAGAAATCTAAAATAGCAAAAGATTTAAACACGCATAAAAACGCTCTTATGAATGAACTCAGCGCAAAAAAAATAATTTTGCAGACCCAAGAATTAAAAAAAGCAATGCAAGCAGAGGCGATAGATGTCTCAATGTTTAGTGCACAAAATGAAGTAGGGGCTTTGCATCCCGTTATGGAGACAATGGATAGAATTGTAGAGTATTTCTGTGCTATGAACTTTGCTGTAAAGACTGGCAATATGATAGAAGATGATTTTAACAATTTTGAAGCTCTAAATCTGCCAAAATATCATCCAGCAAGAGATATGCAAGATACCTTTTATTTTAAAGACGAGATGCTGCTTCGTACACATACCTCACCTGTTCAAATAAGAACTATGATGGCTCAAAAACCTCCTATTAGAATGATAGCTCCTGGTGCTGTTTTTCGCCGTGACTACGACCTTACTCACACTCCTATGTTTCACCAAGTTGAAGGGCTTGTAGTAGATGATGAGAGCAAAGTCTCTTTTGCTAACTTAAAGTTTATTTTAGAAGATTTTTTAAAGTATATGTTTGGTGATGTGGAAGTTCGCTTTCGACCATCATTTTTCCCTTTTACAGAACCATCAGCAGAGGTTGATATATCTTGCGTTTTTTGTAAAGGTGAGGGCTGTAGAGTCTGCTCTCAAACAGGTTGGCTGGAAGTTTTAGGATGTGGAATAGTTGATCCAAATGTCTTTAAAGCAGTTAAGTATAAAAATGTAAGTGGTTATGCTTTTGGTTTGGGCGTTGAGAGATTTGCTATGCTTATCCATCAGATAGGAGATCTTCGCTCACTCTTTGAGGGAGATATAAAGTTGCTGGAGCAGTTTCAATGATAGTTACAAGAAGTTGGTTAAATGAGTGGATAGATGTTAGCTCTGTCTCAACTGAGGATTTAGCTAAAAAGCTTAATTCTATAGGGCTAGAAGTTGATCGTATCCATAGCTATGAGATTCCTAGAAAAATAATAGTCGGTAGAGTTTTGGAGTGCCAAAAACATCCAGATGCCGATAAATTGAATGTATGTAAAGTAGATATCGGAACAAGTGTTCGTCAAATAGTTTGCGGTGCATCTAATGTTAGAGCTGGACTTGATGTTGTAGTAGCTACCATTGGTGCGGTAATGCCTGATGGACTTGTTATAAAGCCTGTAAAGCTTCGCGGTGTTGAGTCTGAGGGGATGATTTGTAGCGCTAAGGAAATCGGTCTTGAAGAGTGTTGCGAGGGTATTTTAGAACTAGATAGCAGCATCGGTGAGTACGAACTAGGTCAAGAAGCTTGCACAATCGCTGCACTAAATGATGACTTAATCGAGATAGAGCTTACTGCAAATCGTGGAGACTGTCTAAGTATTAGAGGTGTCGCAAGAGATTTGAGTGCAGCTTATGACAAACCTCTTATAGAGACTCTGGTAAATGAAGATGAAGATAAGAGAGTTGGAATAGGGCGGATTTTAAGTCTTTCACATGAGGCTCAGCTTGATGTAAATCTGCGCTATAGAGCTGTTGACTTAAAGGAGCTCTTTCTTCCTCTTATAGTTAAGTTAAGACTAGCTCAGATAGATGAGTCAAGAGGCACAGATATAGAGTCTCTTATGCTATATGTGACACATAGTAGTGGTGTTATTTTAAGAGTTTATGATTATGGATTTTTCTCTGCAAATGGGGAATCCATAGCGAAAATAGAACTTAAAAAAGATGAAAATTCTTATGCTAGCATCTACTCTAATGCAAGTGATGAGAAAGCATCAACTATTGGAATTATTCAGCAAGATGCCTCTAAAGCAAAAGATGAAGAGTCAACAGTTTTAATAGAGGCTAGTTACATTCCGCCAGATATTATCTCTAAAAAAATGCAAGAGTCGAAAATAGACTCTGGGCCAATGTACTATAGAACATCTAGAGGAAGTGAACCTGAGCTTAATCAAGGGCTTGATTTTTGTTTAAATATCATAGAGTCTTACTCATCTTCACTTGTTTATGGCGGAACTATAGAGCTTGGTGACTCTTATGAAGATAAGATTATAACTGTTACAAAAAAAGAGATAGATGAGATTATCGGTGCTGAGATTGATAGAGTTAGAATCACTAAGATTTTAAGAAACTTAGGCTTTGATACAAATAAATCATCACAAGATAACTTTGTTATCACTGTGCCAAGATTTCGTCATGACATTACAAATAAGCAAGATATAGTGGAAGAGATAGTGCGCCTTGTTGGGATAGACAACATCCCTTCTAAGCCTTTGATATTTGCTGAATCTTCTAAGCTTCAAGATGATTATTTTGCATACAAAAAAAGAAGCATATATAGACATAGAGCTGCACAGAGTGGTTTTTTTGAAAATATTGCCTTTGTTTTTGATGAGAAAAAAGTTTTAAAAGAGTATGGTTTTGAGACAACTCGTGAAGATTTAGAACTTCTAAACCCTATAGTAAACACGCTTGATACTCTTAGACCTACGCTCCTAACAGGACTACTCAAAGCTGCCTCACACAATGTAAAAAATGGGATAAGCTCTGTAAAACTCTTTGAAGTTGGTTCAGTTTTTAGCCCAAGTAGAGAGGAGTCATTGAAGATGGCTTTTATCTTTAGTGGAGATAAAGAACAAGATAGTCTTGTAAATGCAGGAAAGCCTGATAGTGTTGATTTTGCATATTTTAGTCAAAAAATTTCAGATATTATCGGAGGATTTTCACTTAAAGAATACGAGACTAAGCATAAACTCTCGCATATTTATCAATGTGCATCAGTTATACAAAATGGTGAGACAATTGGAGAGCTCTTTCGTCTGCATCCTAGCGTTGAAGAGAGCTATGATCTTGAGGCTACCTATCTTTGTGAGCTTGATTTTACTAAACTTAAGTTTGGACTAAAGACTGCAAAAGCATCATCGAAGTATCAAGCATCTATAAGAGATTTAAGTATCATAATGCCAAAGTCTATGAAGTATGAAGAAGTTAAGAGTGTGATTGAAAAAAATGCAACAAAAGAGCTTGTTAGATTTTATCCAGTGGATAGATATAGTGATAAAGCTTTAGGGAAAAACATGAGTCTTTCTATTCGTTTTGTACTTCAATCGTATGAGAAAACATTAGAAGAAGATGACATCACATCGACTATGGACACTATTTTAAAATCTCTAAATGAAGAGTTAGAAGTAGGGCTTAGATGAGCGAGGTCATAGTTAGTAGTGCGAGTAGCTTTTCTCTTAAAATAGACAATATCGCATCTGATAAATCAATATCACATCGCTGTGCTATGTTTGCTATGCTAGCATCTGGAACTAGTGAGATAAAAAACTTTCTAAGGGCTGAGGACACTTTGAACTCTTTAGAGATTGTTAAAAATCTAGGTGCGCATATTGAAGATGATGGAGAGACTATTAAGATCACTTCAAATGGTATAAAAGAGCCTTTTGAGATTTTAGATTGTGGAAACTCTGGAACTGGCATCAGACTTTTTTGTGGACTACTAAGTTCTGCAAAGGGCCACTTTATCTTAAGCGGCGATAAATATCTACGAAAACGCCCAATGAATAGAGTGACTGAACCTCTTCGTGAAATTGGCGCTATAATAGATGGTAGGGATGAGTCAAACTTAGCTCCGCTTAGTATTCGTGGAGCTAGCCTTAAAGCTTTTGATTATAAGAGTAAAATCGCATCTGCGCAGGTGAAGTCTTGTATGATTTTAGCAGCTCTGAGTGCAGATGGAATCTGCTCATACAGTGAACCAGAACTCTCTCGTGATCATACTGAGAGAATGCTCAAAGGAATGGGAGCTGATATAGTAGCAGATGGATTAAAAACCACAATAACTCCTATGAAAAAGCTTCTAACTCCACTAAACCTTAGAGTTCCAGCAGATCCTTCGAGTGCTTTTTTCTTTGCAGTTGCAGCTGCTATCACTCCAGATGCTAGTATAGTTTTAGAGGGTGTTACACTAAATCCAACTCGCATCGAAGCTTTTAAAGCACTAGAGAGAATGGGAGCAGATATTAGTTATGAATTGACTGATAATAAATACGAACCAATAGGTAATATCCATGTAAAATATGCCCCACTTCATGGCATCGTTGTAGAAGATAACATCTCATGGCTTATAGATGAGCTTCCAGCTCTCTCTATCGCCTTTGCTTGTGCCAAAGGTGAGAGTCTTGTAAAAAATGCCGAGGAATTGCGTGTAAAAGAGTGCGACAGAATCTCTACAGTAGTTGAAGGCCTGCGTTCATCTGGCATAGAAGTTCATGAGTATAAAGATGGTTACAAAGTTCTAGGTGGCGAGATGAAGAGCGCAAAAGTTGATAGTCATGGCGACCATAGAATTGCTATGAGTTTTATTATCGCTGGGCTTAGATGCGGGATGAATGTGACTGATATAGAGTGCATAAACACATCTTTTCCAAACTTTTTTGAACTCCTGCAAAAGATAACGAAGGTAGAATTTAAATAAAGAGAATTTTTTTGGACTTGTTCAAAGATACAAATATAAATAACCTCTCGCCGACAGGCGTAGCTTTAGTGAGAGGAATTTTCTTTGGACTTGTTCAAAAAAGGTGATAAATATAAATAACCTCTCGCCGACAGGCGTAGCTTTAGTGAGAGGAATTTTTTTTGAACTTGTTCAAAGAAAAGGAGACAAATAATAATGAAAATTGAACTAGCTGAAAATTATGGGTTTTGCTTTGGAGTTAAACGTGCTATTAAGATAGCAGAAGAGAATAAAAACTCTGCTACTTATGGACCACTTATCCATAACTCAAAAGAGATAGCAAGACTTGAGAGAGACTTTAGGGTTGGGTTAACAGATGATCATAAGAGTTTTAAAACAGGTGATAAGGCAGTTATTAGAACTCACGGCATCCCAAAAAATGAACTTGAAGAGTTAATAGAAAATAGAGTTGATGTAGTAGATGCCACTTGTCCTTATGTGACAAAACCACAGCAGATTTGCCAAGAGATGAGTGAAGCTGGTTATGATATTGTTATCTTTGGAGATGATGCACATCCTGAGATAAAGGGAGTAAAAAGTTATGCTACTTATGGAGCTAAGGTTGTAACTTGTCCTAAAGATTTAGAAGGTGTTAAGCTCAAAGAGAGGATTGCTCTTGTAGCTCAAACAACTAGAAGAGTTGAAGACTACATGGAAGTTGCTAACTACCTTATACCAAGACACAAAGAAGTTAGAGTTTTTAATACTATCTGTAATGCTACTTTTGAAAATCAAGAGGCTGTTAGAAAAATATCTAAAAGAGCTGACGTTATGGTTATTATTGGTGGTAAAAACTCATCAAATACTAAGCAACTCTTTAGCATCTCAGAGGAGTTTTGCCCATCTAGTTATCATATTGAAGATGAAAATGATTTAGACTACGAATGGTTTTTTGGCAAAGAATTTTGTGGTATCAGCGCAGGTGCATCTACGCCTGATTGGATTATCCAAAATGTAGTAAACTCTATACAAAAGAATATTAACAAATAAAATCTTCTCAATTATACACTTTTTGGAGATGGAATAAATATAGAAGAAATAAACACAACTACACCTTGAGAGAATATAGCGATATACATAACATCTGCTACCATACTACTAAAAAAGAGAGGAGACTACAGTGAAAACATTCTTTAATGGTTTAGGTCTTATGCTTCCTACGGCTTTGGCTTTATATATTATTATTTGGGTTTTAGAAAAGACGGAAACATTTTTTAAACAGCTTTTACTCCTTATGCTCCCTGAGGCATATTATGTACCGGGTTTAGGAATTGTTTTAGGACTTGTACTTGTTTACATTATGGGGCTACTTTTAAAGTTTTGGATTGTGCAGAAATTTAGAACTTTCATCGACAATACAATAGATAAAATGCCAATTGTCGGTAGTATTGTTGGAGGTATGAAAGATTTTTACAACTTCTTCTCAAATATGAAAGATAAAAAAGACAAGATAACTGTTTTAGTAGATATTCCTGCAATGGATGCAAAAATTATCGGCTTAATTACCCAAGAAGAACTTAGCAAATTTGATAACCTTGATATAGAAGAGCCAGTGCTAGTTTACTTGCAAATGAGTTATCAGATTGGTGGATACAGTTTACTCATACCTAAAAAAAATCTCACACCTATTGATATGAGTATTGAAGAATCTATCAGATTTATTATGACTGCAGGTATTTCTTCTAGTAAAAAAACCAACCCAAAAGAGAGTAAGATTACTCTCTAGTTCGCGTCGAGTAGCTTAAACCTAGCCTACCAAGATATTTCAAAATTTATTGAAGAGTCAGCAAACTCTTTAGTAAACACTTCTACTGGTCGAGCAACATTTATTGCTGTTTTACAATCAATTACACTCGAGCCGTATCTTTAAGTTGAATGCTTATTATTTCAGCGGGTTTCATATATATCCTCTAAAATCTAAATAATTTTTAAATAATATCAAATGTGTACAAATATACTAAAATTTGCTATTAAGTAAGAAATTAAAATGTAGTAAACTCTATACAAAACAATATTAACAAATAGCTTTTTTATCAAAATTTCATATCTACATTCTTAAATTTATAGTAAAATAAACATAATTAAGGTACAATCACGCAATTTTTATGTAACAAGAGGATAGGTAATGGCGTTCGATAACGAATCATTTGAAGAAGAAGAAAATTTTGCAGAGATGTTTGCTGCAAGTGAGAAACAACAAGAAACAAGTCGCATCGTAGAGGGCGAAATAGTTGAAGTTCAAGAAGATGAGAACAGAGCATTAGTAGGTGTTGGCGATAAGTTAGAGGGTATTATAAGCCTCGATGAGATCCGCTCAAAAGATGGCAGTTTGATGTTTAATGCTGGTGATAAGATAAAAGTAATGGTTATGGGATACTACAATGAGCGTCCTAAAATATCTTACAAAAAAGTGTTAGAGCTACAAAAGACTATTGACTTCATTGAAGCACACAAAGATGACTTTGAAGATTTGATTATTGATGGTGTTATCACTAAGAAAAATCGTGGCGGCTATGTAGTAGAAGCTGATGATGTTTCTTTCTTTATGCCTCGTTCACTCGCTGCTTTTAAAGAGAGTGATGAAGTAGTTGGTCGTAAAATAAAAGCTCAAGTTGTAAAGATAGATGCAGAAGAGAACTCTATAGTAGTTTCTCGTCGTAAACTATTTAACGAAGAGAGAAAAAAGAAAAAAGAGATCATTGACAAACTAATGGAAGATGATATTTTAGTTGAGGGTACTATCAAAAAAATCACTAGCTACGGAATGTTCGTAGATGTTGGTGGTGTTGATGGTTTAGTTCACTACAATGAAATCAGCTATAAAGGTCCAGTTAATCCTTCAAAGCTTTATAAAGAAGGAGATGTTGTAACTGTTAAAGCTATCTCTTATGATAAAGACAAAAGACATCTATCTCTTTCTATCAAAGCAGTTCAACCAGATCCATGGGCAGAAGTTGAGAGCGAGTTAGACGAAGGTGATACTATTACTGTAACTGTTTCAAATATTGAAGCTTATGGTGTTTTTGTTGATTTAGGAAATGATATAGAAGGTTTCTTACATATCTCAGAGATCACTTGGAGCAAAAATGTTAAAAATCCAAATGATTACTTAACAGTAGGTCAAGAGATTGATGTTGAAGTTATTGAGATTAATCCTAAGACTCATAAACTTAGAGTTTCACTAAAGAGACTACTTCCAAAACCATTTGATGAGTTTATCAAAAACTTTAGAGAGGGCGATGTGGTAACTGGAGAAGTTACATCTTTAACTGATTTTGGTGCGTTTGTTCGCGTTGGCTCAGTAGAAGGACTTCTTCATAATCAAGATATCTCATGGGATAAAAACATCAAGTGTAAAGATGTTTTAAAAATTGGCGAAGAAGTTGAAGTTAAGATTGCTAAAATCAACGAAGAAGACCAAAAAATATCACTAAATCGAAAAACTCTACTAGAGAGTCCTATTGACAAGTTTGCTACAAACCATAGAGTAAACACAACTGTTAAGGGAACTATTCGTGATATCAAAGAATTTGGTGTTTTCGTTTCACTAGAAGATGGTGTAGATGCACTTATTCGTGACGAAGATTTAGCTCCACTAGTAAAAGAGGAGTTAGAAGTAGGTCAAGAGATAGAAGCTGCAATTGCAGTTATAGATACAAAAAGAGACCGTATCCGTCTATCTGTTAAAAAACTAGACTATATTAAAAACCAAGAACTTTTAGATGAGATTAATGATACTACGTCAAACTCTCTAGGGGATCTTATAAAAGACAAATTCCAATAAGATGAAAAAAATATTAAAATGGTTTACTCCAGTCTTAGCACTTGGAGTTGCCATTTTTATCATCTTTTTCCTTATCTCTATAAATCCTTCATATGAACAAGACTATGGGCAGCCACTTACACATAAGAGTGAAGTGTTGCAGAAAAAACCCCAAGATGTTTGGTTAAATCATTTTTCAAAAACCCAAAAGTTAGGATATTTTTATCCCGTTAATGAAGTCTTTATAGAGCTAGATTTAGATGAAGAGATAGTTAGTAAAACTACCTACAAACTATCGGCCTCACTCTTAGATCCATATCAACTCTTTTGTTTAAAAGAGGAGCTAAAGCAACATAGCTTGAAATATTATCTTGTGAGAGAGAAAAATAGAGTAGAGTTACTTATCTATTCTAGAGATGTAGATAGGCTTAACTCTTTAGTTAGAGTCTTGAAAAATTATCAAATATCAGCAAATGTAGAACTTTTCAAAGAAGATACATAGATGATCAAATATAAAATTACATTAAGGGAGGCATCAAATGCCGAGTCGTAAAAAACATACAATAGTAGTCTGTGATCATATTCATGAAGCTGGTCTTGAGATGCTTAGAAATGATGAGAACATTAACTTAATAATGGCAGCTGATGAAGATAAGGTAAAACTTCTTGATATAATCGCTAGTGCAGATGTTGCAATCACAAGAAGCTCTACTGATGTAGATGCTGCCTTTATAGCAGCTGCTAAAAACATGAAAGCTATAGTGCGTGCTGGTGTTGGTGTTGATAATGTTGATATAGATGGATGTTCAAAAGAGGGCATCATCGTTATGAATGTACCAACGGCTAATACTGTTGCAGCAGTTGAACTTACTTTAGCACATATGCTCTCATGTATGAGAATGTTCCCATACTCACATGATCATCTTAAAAACCAAAGAGTCTGGAAAAGAGAGAAGTGGTATGGTTATGAGATGAAAGGGAAAAAACTAGGTGTTATCGGTTTTGGTAATATTGGCTCACGCGTAGCAATAAGAGCTAAGTCTTTTGAGATGGATATTATTGCATATGATCCATATATTAGCCCATCAAAAGTTACCGACCTAGATATGACTTATACTAAAAATTTTGAAGATATTTTAGCTTGTGATATCATTACAATTCACACTCCTAAAAATAAAGAGACTCAAAATATGATAGATGAGCCAGAAATTGCAAAGATGAAAGATGGCGTAGTCCTAATCAACTGCGCAAGAGGTGGACTTTACAATGAAGAGGCACTTTATAATAATCTAAAATCTAAAAAAATCCGTTTTGCAGGTATTGATGTTTTTAACAAAGAACCAGCAACAGATCATCCCCTTTTAGATCTTGATAACATCATAGTCTCTCCACACTTAGGTGCAAATACTTATGAGTCTCAGTATAACATTGGAACTCAAGCTGCACAAAATGCAATAGAAGCAGCTAAAGGCATCTCATTTGCTCATGCGATGAACCTGCCAATAGATGAGAGTAAAATACCATCTTTTGTAAAGCCATTTTTAGAGATGGGACAAAAGATAGGTTTCTTAGCATCTCAAATAAACCAGTCTCAAATAGTAGCTATAAAAGTTAGCGGACAAGGAGAGATAGCTAAATATGTTGAGTCTCTCTCTACTTTTGTAGCAGTTGGTGCTATGAGTGAGAGTTCAAGCGATACTATAAACTATGTAAATGCCGAGTTTGTTGCAAAAGAAAAAGGCATCAAGATAGAGTCAGAAGAGCTTAGCGACTCATCAGTCTTTAAGAGCCTTATAACAGTTAAACTTACTACTGCTGAGGGCACTACAACTATTAGTGCTACTATCTTTGATGATGGAGTTAAGAGAATTGTAGCTATTGATGGTTTTGATATTGAAGTAGCACTAAAGGGCAATATGATTCTGTTTAAGAACAGTGATGTTCCAGGTGTTATAGGAAGTATCGGCTCAACTTTAGCTAAAAACAATGTAAATATTGCAGACTTCTCACTTGCAAGAAACAAAGACTCAGAAGCACTAGCCGTTATCTTAGTTGATGATGGAGTTGATGAAAAAACTCTAAAAGAGCTAGGGGAGCTAGATGCTTGTTTGAGTGTTGATTACGCTAGGATTTAATTAGAAGTCCTTGTAAGCGAGGTTTTTAGGAACGCTAACCTGTGGCGTTCTCCACGATGAACCTCACAGACAAGGCTTTAAATCTACTTACTAATTCAAAACCAAAAGAACTTTAATGCCAACAGTGCGAAGCTGAAGCATCGCTTCCAAAAACCCTGACAACTTTAAAGCTGAAGCATCGCTTCCAAAAAACCTGACAACTTTAAAGCTGAAGCCTCGGCTTTCAAAAACCCTGACAACTTTAAAACTGAAGCCTCGGCTTCCAAAAACCCTGACAACTTTAAAACTGAAGCATCGCTTCGAAAAACCCTGACAACTTTAAAGCTGAAGCATCGCTTCCAAAAACCCTGACAACTTTAAAACTGAAGCATCGCTTTCAAAAACCTTGATAACTTTAAAGCTGAAGCCTCGGCTTCGAAAAACCCTGACAACTTTAAAGCTGAAGCATCGCTTCCAAAAACCCTGACAACTTTAAAACTGAAGCATCGGCTTCGAAAGCCTTGGCAAACTTAAAGTTATACATATTTTGGGAAGCGAGGTTTTAACCTCGTAAGAGATACCAGATTTATCTAAGTTATTTGTCAATCATTAAAAGAGATAAGTTGAGTGTATTTTAGGTACATAGTCTTTACTATACTCTTTATCTCATTTTTACTCATCTCATCCACAAAAGATAACTCAATACTATTTCTACTTTCATCCTCACTATAACCCATAGCTTGTATAACTCTTGATGGCTTTGCAAGTCCGAGTGAGCAGCCTTCTCCATTTGTTATAAAGATCTTGCTTAGTGCTAAAGTTCTTATAAACTCTCTAGCTTTTATGCCCTTTAGCCCGAAGTGTAAAGAGTAATCAAGTGTAGCATCAGGAGAGACAAAAAAGTAGATATCTTCTTTAAAACTCTCACTTAACTCTTTTAAAAACTTAGCTTTTAGCAGAGTGTTAAAGCTCTGCATCTTAAGTGCATCTAAGGAGAGTTTTAAAGCAATAGTATCCATAAAACCTATACTTATAAGCTCAAATATCTCATCATCAAAAAGTAAAACTCCGCTAAGAGCAAAGCCTGTAAGTTTATAAGAGTCAAAATATATAGCATCACTTCTCTCATCATAAGCAGCTGATGCGTTGGATATGATCTTTGCACTACTTAACTTCTTTATCTCGCCTATATCTGTTTTAAAAAATGTGTCCATTACATAAGAAGAGATAAAAATAAAATCTATATCGCTTAAGTCTGTTAGGTTCACACTTCCATCTCTATTTAACTTAAGCCATGTGATGCTAAATCCAAGTTTTTCATAAAGTAAACCAGCTTCAATAACAGCTTGGCTCTCACCCTGACTAATTGCAATCTTTGCATCTAACTCAAGAAAAAGACCTAAAAAGCCCTCTTTTGAAAAAGAAAATGTTTTTAGCATCTTGTGCTTATATTTTGCCTTGAAATCCAAACAAAGCTTTTCATAGACTTGATTTTGTTTTAATGCATTTAGCGAGAGTGAGTTTGAGAGTTCTGTGTTATTTAGAGGGTTATATTGTAGTCTGTTTAAATGTAGCATTTTTATCCTCTTAAAGTAAGTACTTGCCTTAGCTAGGAGAAGCATATATTGAAGTACTTAACAAAATTTAAGTAGGCGCTCCTCCTTTAGCTAGGGGAAGCGTTTGTTGGAGCACCTAACAAGATTTAAGCAAGGTACTTATCTTTAGCTAGGGGAAGCATACGTTAAGCACCTTGCATATTATGAAAAAATTCACTTTTCATAGCTTGGAAATAATTTTGGGATATCAATCCCTTTCACAAAACGAAGTTTCTTTAGAAAACGAAGTTTCTTTAGAAAACGAAGTTTCTTTAGAAAACGAAGTTTCTTTAGAAAACGAAGTTTCTTTAGAAAACGAAGTTTCTTTAGAAAACGAAGTTTCTTTAGAAAACGAAGTTTCTTTAGA